>ERZ808054.170-NODE-170-length-86443-cov-7.296888_pt1 | contig 86443 bp, 78 predicted proteins | sample MGYA00380201_ERZ808054 | MGnify/ENA primary metagenome ERZ808054 (study PRJEB31490, sample SAMN06133419) | mouse gut metagenome | isolation source: Z5_2 | host: mice | place: China: Chengdu | collected 2015-05 ... | reverse complement strand
TATGACGACGTTGAGGATGCAATAGAAGATTACTACGACATGCTGGCAGCCTGTAGCAGATACAGGAACTGCTTAAACCAGACAGACGCTAGAAAATGTATAACAGCAATCAAAAATGGTGGCTATGCCACCAGTCCTACATATATCAATACCATAATGAACATCATAAAAAAGTATAATCTTACAAAATATGACAATGTGGTAACAGGAAAATCTGGTAATATAACAATGTCTCAAGACCACAATCCATATCCAGAACCTATTCAGACTGTCAGGTTTGGAACAACAGGAAATAGTGCCAGATGGGTGCAATGGTGTCTGTGGCGTTTTGGACTGTTAGAGAAATCAGGGATTGACGGCGTGATCGGCACGAAATCTGTAACTGCAATAAAAACCGCCCAAAAACGGCTGGGATTAAACAGTGATGGAATAGTAGGAGATATTACACGCAGAACATTTATAAGTGTATTTGAGCAGTAGGTTCAAGTAAAAGAGTGTTTAAAAACTTAGCAGTTCTGTATTCTTTATTAATGGTGCCCCACATCATTATTTAAAGAGGAGAGAGTATTATGAATAGTTTTCTTAGTTGGATTGGTGGAAAGAAGCTGCTTAGAAAGAAAATACTGAACACATTTCCAGATGAAGGGACTTATAGCCGGTATATAGAAGTTTTTGGTGGTGCTGGATGGGTATTATTTTCAAGAGAAAAACATGCCAGTTTAGAAGTTTACAATGATGTAAACGGAGAACTTGTGAATTTGTTCCGCTGTACCAAATACCACCCAGAAGCACTTTGTAAAGAACTTGAATACACGCTCATGTCGAGAGAACAGTTTTTTGATGCAAAAGATCAAATAGAAACACGAGGACTGACAGACTTGCAAAGAGCAGCAAGATTTTATATATTGGTTAAAGAAAGTTTTGGTACAGATTTGCGTTCATTTGGCGTCCGTTCGAAAAATATGCAGAATGCTGTCAACTACATTTCAGAAATAGGGAAAAGACTTAATACTGTCGTTATTGAAAATCAGGATTTTGAACGTATTCTAAAAACATATGATCATAGTGAAGCGTTGTTCTATCTTGACCCGCCATACTATAAAACAGAGAGGTATTATACAGAAAGATTTAGCAGTGAAGATCATGTGAGATTGAGCGAGGCAATCGGAAAGTTGAAAGGTAAATTTCTTTTATCTTATAACGACTGTGATTATATACGTGAATTATATTCTGATTATAATATAGTAGAAGTTGAGAGAATGCTTAATTTGGTCCAGAAGGAACAAAAACCACGTTACAAAGAGTTATTAATAAAAAACTATTAGTATCGAAAAACGCTACAAAAATATCGTAATATAATATATGTGTTCAAAATACAGTATAATAAATCGAAATATGATAATATAATCCTCAAGGGGCATCATTATGGTAAGAATACATTTATCAAAGCTTCTTGGGGAACGGCGTATGACACAGAAGCGGTTGTCAGAGTTAACTGGAATAAGGCGGAATGCTATAAACGAATGGTACCATGAATTTGCTGTTAATCTGAAAGTTGAACACATAGACAGGATTTGTGAAGTACTAGGGTGTTCTGTGAGTGAATTAATAGAGTATATTCCAAATGAAGTACCAAAGACAGGGAAGCATTTGATAATTGAAGAACACGGAAATCGTAAGAAGAAAGAAAAGGGCTGTGATTAACAGCCCTTTTCTTTCTTCTTTCCAGAATAGCGTTGGTGATAAATTAAATAATTAGCAGTTTGAAGCGTATTATAATGAAGTATATTTTATTACAAAATAATTGACAATAATTACTACATCTGATACACTATAGTTGCATTCGAGAAAATTATATAATGATTTTTAAGGACTCGAAATCTATTATACAATATAGATTTCAAGTCTTTTTAATTTCTCTTTTTCTGTGTTCTACAAATAAGATTTTAATTAGAACAAATATTAGCTTATAAGAAAGCAGATAAAAAGGAAGTAGAAGAAGTTGGAGAAGTTAAAGAAATAGAAGAAGGGTTTTGATTAGTAGTCCTTTCAAAATTTTAGTTGCATTTCCATTAATAAAATTGTAATATATCTATAGCGGTTTTTACGATTATAGCAAAATTATAGCATATTAGGTAAAGAACCTTGTAAAATAAGGCATTTTGAGATATTAACAATCTGACTTTTAATCAAGTTGTCCGGGGTTCGAGTCCCCGATGTCTCATGAACGAAAAACCGCTTGAAAGCTTGAAAGATCAATGCTTTTAGCGGTTTTTGTAATATGCGGAAATTAGAAAAGTTAGACACAGGAGGTCAAGGAAATGACAAAGGTAGCAATATTGGGATATGGGACAGTCGGAAGCGGTGTGTATGAGGTGCTTAAAAAGAACAGGGATGTGATTTCGAATAAACTTGGCGATAAGATACAGGTTCAGTATGTGCTTGATCTGAGGGAGTTTGAGGGAGATCCTGTACAGGAGGTGCTGGTTCACGATATTGACCAGATTCTCAATGATGCGGAGGTTTCTGTTGTCTGTGAGACAATGGGCGGTGAACACCCAGCATATGAGTTTACAAAGCGTGCATTATCGTGCGGTAAGAGTGTGTGTACTTCCAACAAGGAGCTTGTGGAAAAGCATGGACCAGAGCTGATAAAGATTGCAAAAGCGCATGACTGTAGTTATCTGTTTGAGGCGAGCGTCGGCGGGGGAATCCCTATCATTCGGCCGCTCAGGACTTCTCTCGCGCAGGAGGAGATTCTCTCAATCACGGGCATTCTAAATGGTACGACCAATTATATATTGACCAAGATGGAGACTGAAGGACTTGCGTTTGAGACAGTGCTGGCAAGGGCGCAGGAGAAAGGGTATGCAGAGAAAAATCCAGATGCGGATGTTTTGGGCTTGGACGCATGCCGCAAGATCTCGATTCTCACATCGCTGGCATATGGCAAGAAGGTTGACTTTACCGATATCACGACAGAGGGAATCACCGCGATCACGTCTGTGGATTTTGCATATGCGAAGAAAATGGGTGCCACGATTAAACTCTTTGCAAAGAGTGTGAAAAAGGGTGACAAGCATTATGCATTGGTGGCGCCTTTTGTGGTAAAGCCAGAAAATCCACTCTATGCTGTGAAGGGTGTATTTAATGCGATTTTGGTCAATGCAAATATGGGTGGAGAGACGATGTATTACGGAAAGGGCGCAGGTAAGCTTGCGACGGCGAGTGCAGTCGTGGCAGATGTCCTTGATTGTGCCAGACATCCAGGGAAGCATTTGAATATTAAGTGGAGTGACGAAAAGCTTGAGATTTCTCCGATTGACGGCGCGGTTCGCAGATTCTTTGTGCGTGTGCCGGTGACAGATGAGGCGCAGATTCAAGATGTGTTTGGCGAAGTGGAGATGTTGAATGGTGTGGCTGACGGTGAGTGTGGATTTATCACAGAGGAGATGACAGAGGCATCATACAGAGAGAAGGCTGCAAAATTTGGTAACATTTTGTCGATGATCAGAGTAGATTAATAACAGGAAGCACCGGAAAGGAATATGTGGGATGAAAAAGGTAGTTAAATTTGGCGGAAGTTCACTGGCAAGCGCAGAGCAGTTTGTGAAGGTTGGAAATATCATCCATTCAGATGATGACAGAAAGTTCGTCGTTCCATCAGCGCCCGGAAAGAGATATGACAGCGATACGAAGGTTACAGATATGCTTTATGCATGTTATGAGCTTGCTGAGAAGGACCATAATTTTAATGCGGAAATGGCACAGATTGAGAAACGATATCAGGAAATTATCGATGGACTGAAGCTTGATTTGAATCTTTCAGGAGAGTTTGATAAGATCATTGATGATTTTAAGCGCAAAGCGGGCCCTAACTATGCTGCCAGTCGTGGTGAGTACTTAAATGGTATTATCATGGCAAACTATCTTGGCTATGAGTTTGTGGACCCTGCGGAGGCGATTCGCTTTAACGAAGCAGGCGTATTTGATGCAGAGCTGACACAGAAGCTTTTGTCAAAGAGGCTGGAGAATGTAGAACGGGCTGTGGTTCCAGGATTTTACGGCGCGAAGGAAGACGGGACGGTAGTGACATTTTCGCGGGGCGGATCGGATATTACAGGGTCAATCGTGGCGAAGGCAATCCAGGCAGATGTGTATGAGAACTGGACAGATGTGTCGGGAATATTGATAGCAGATCCCCGCATTATCGAGAATCCAAAGGGAATCGATATCATCACGTACGGCGAGCTAAGAGAGCTTTCCTATATGGGCTTTAACGTACTGCATGAGGACGCTATTTTCCCGGTGCGAAAGGAAGGTATCCCCATCAATATCCGCAACACCAACAAGCCGGAGGACGAGGGTACTTGGATTGTAGGACATACCTGTAAAAAGGCGAAATATACGATCACAGGGATTGCCGGCAAGAAAGGCTTTGCATCCATCAATATTGAGAAGGATATGATGAATGCGGAGGTTGGCTTTGGGAGAAAGGTGCTCCAGGTGTTTGAGGAGTATGACATCTCTTTTGAGCATATGCCTTCTGGCATCGATACATTGAATGTCATGGTTCATCAATCCGAGTTTGTTGACAAGGAACAGAATATTCTGTCGGGCATCAATAAGGCGGTAAGCCCGGATAATGTCGATATTCAGTCAGATCTTGCGCTGATTGCTGTCGTGGGACGCTGCATGAAATCACAGCGCGGTACAGTTGGAAGAATCTTCGCAGCGCTGGCACATGCAAATGTGAATGTCAGAATGATCGATCAGGGATCAAGTGAGCAAAATGTTATCATCGGTGTGGCTAATGAGGATTTTGAGACTGCCATTAAGGCAATCTACACGATCTTTGTGGATACGAGAATATAGTTTCGTTATAGGATAAATTGATTTAGACGAGTAGGGATGCAAAATCTTCCCTACTCGATTGATTTTGATAAGCTCTGCAAATGAAAAGGGAGGTATACAAATGCGTAGTGAAGTAAGTGCAAAAATGCAGGAAAATAAAATGGGGGTCATGCCAGTCAACAAGCTGCTGCTAAATATGTCTCTGCCAATGATGGTGTCCATGCTGGTGCAGGCGCTTTATAACATTGTGGACAGTATATTTGTGGCAAAGCTAAGTGAGAATGCGCTGACAGCAGTGTCACTTGCATTCCCAATCCAGACGCTTCTGATTGCGCTTGGCACGGGAACTGGTGTGGGCGTCAATTCGCTGCTCTCCAAGCAGCTTGGCGAGAAGGATTTGAACCAAGTGAGCAAGACTGCCATGAATGGTATCTTTTTGGCAGTCCTAAGTTATATTGCGTTTGTGATCGTGGGAATTGTGGGTGTCCGCCCCTTTTATGCAAGCCAGGTTAAGGATGCGGACCCGGAGATTATGTCGCTTGGAATACAATATCTAACAATCGTGTGTGTGTGTTCTTTTGGTCTGTATGCACAGCTGATTTTTGAGAAGCTTTTGCAGTCCACTGGAAAGACAATGTATTCTATGATCACACAGGCAGTCGGCGCTGTGATGAATATTATTTTGGACCCGATACTGATATTTGGTCTTTGCGGGATGCCAAAGCTCGGTGTGGCGGGTGCTGCCGTTGCGACAGTTATCGGACAGATTGTAGGCGGAACGCTGGGACTTCTTTTTAATATTTCGAAGAATAAGGAGATTACGCTTTCAGTCAAAGGCTTTCGGCCAGATGGAAAGACGATTGCCAATATCTATAAGGTCGGTGTGCCGTCCATAATCATGCAGGCGATCGGGTCTGTCATGACGTATGGAATGAATATGATTCTGATTACTTTTTCATCCACAGCGACGGCTGTGTTCGGTGTATATTTCAAACTACAGAGCTTTTTCTTTATGCCTGTGTTTGGGCTGAACAATGGGTTGATACCGATTGTGGCATACAATTATGGAGCAGGGAAGCGGAGCCGCTTGGTTAAAGCGATCAAATGCAGTCTTGTGTATGCGTTTATGTTGTTGTTTGTTGGATTTGTTGTCTTTGAGACTGTTCCCGAAGTGCTGCTTGGCATGTTTGAGGCATCTGATGAAATGCTTGCGATCGGCGTGCCGGCACTGCACATTATTGGGGTACATTTTTTGGTTGCATGGTTTTGTATTATTGCCGGCTCTGTCTTCCAGGCACTCGGAAATGGGGTATACAGCCTTGTGGTTTCTGTTGCCAGACAGCTTGTGGTATTGCTGCCGGTGGCATTTCTCCTGTCAAAGCTTGGCGGTCTTCATGCAGTGTGGTGGGCATTTCCTATCGCGGAGGTGATGTCACTGTGCGTATCGACCCTTTTTATGATACGAATCAATCAAAAAGTTATCAGCAATGTCCCTGACAATGTATAGGGAATAACCACTTACCTTTCAAAATGAACCACTTGGTGTAAAACGCTTTACATCAGTGGTTTATTTTATTATCATAAAGGAAAGGTCACGAAGGATGTAGGGAAGTGTGAAGAATGAAGATAAAGATCGAGATTGATGAAGCCTTGGAGGAGAATGTGGTGCTGATTCGTTGCAGGGCACTGACAGAAGAAATCGCCGCGGTGCAGAAGGCGGTGAGTGAAGCGGCAGGTGCAACACAGAAGTTTATTTTTTATAAAGGGAACACAGAGTACTATTTGATGCTGGATGAGATTTTGTTTTTCGAGACAGACCAAAATGGAATCAGTGCACACACAAGGACGGATGCATATCAGATCAAATATAAGCTCTATGAGCTGGAGGATATTTTGCCAGGATTTTTTATGAGGGTATCGAAATCAACGATTTTAAATACGAACCATATTTACTCTATCAACCGGAATCTGACCGCATCAAGTGTAGTAGCGTTTTTGAACACTCACAAGCAGGTTTATGTTTCGAGGTATTACTATAAACCTTTGATTGGAAAATTGGAAGAAAAGAGGTTGCATCGATGAAAGGAAAAAATGTTTTTTGGGGTATCTTTTTTATAGTTATGGCGGTGGTGGTCATAGCCAGCAAAATCGGCATTCTGCCCGATGTGGGCGTGTTTTCCATCCTGGCATCCATAGTTCTTCTCTGGATTGCGTTAGATGGGATTCGGCACAGAAATTTTTATGAGATGATCTTTGCCGCCGCATTTTTGTATATATTATATGATGAACCGTTGGGGATAGAAGGTCTGACGCCGTGGACGGTACTTGTAGCTGCACTGCTGCTCAGCACAGGCTGTTCACTTTTGTTTGGCGGGAAAAAGAAGGCAAAGCAGGGGATTGAGCTTGAGTGGGATACAGGAAGCAAAGGGATTGGAAACACCAGTGAACAGTGCAGCAAGGCGCAAATCCGCTGTGAGAACAGCTTTGGAGAGATGATTCGCTACATTAATTCGGACAATTTCTGCAAGGCGCATCTGGAGAATAATTTTGGCGGCATGAAAATTTATTTTGACAATGCCATCATTCAGGGGGAATTGGCTGAAGTGAAAATTGACAATAATTTTGGCGGAGTCATTCTATTTATCCCGAAAGAATGGAACGTGCGAAACGAATTAGAGCACTGTTTTGGCAACATCAGTGAACATGGAAAGAGTCTGGGAACCAGCAGTGCGACACTGCGTTTGCGCGGCGAGACAAACTTTGGAAATATAGAGATACATTATGTATAATAACATGTCAAAATAAATCATATAGGATAGTGTGAAATATAAAATTTCACCATCGTGATTTGTACGCCTGCTGAAGCAGGCAGATAGGAGGTAGCATGGAAACAAAAAAAATGACGAATACTTTTGCGGCAGCTGAAGTCAATCGTTTGGAGCTTCGGGTTTCGGCGTCGGACGTTGAAGTGAAGGAAGCGGCAGCAAGCGGTGAGATTCGTGTGGAGGCAGAACATTTAGATCAGGGACATTATGTATGCGAAGTTCGGGATGGAAAGCTTGTTGTTAGCCATAAGTTCAAAAAGGCGGGAATGATCAGTCTGATGAACCAGGAGACAGTACACATTACACTGTACATGCCAGCGGGAATGTCTTTTGAACACATCGTGCTTGAAGCTGGAGCAGGGAACGTGAAGATGGAGGAGGTGCCTATTTCATGCAAAGAGATGAGCGCGGAAATCGGAGCAGGGAAGTGGAGGGCTGCGAAGCTGTCGGTGACGGAAAAGCTGTCAGTGCAGATTGGTGCCGGTAAAGTAAAGCTAAAGGAGATCACGGTGGGCAGTCTGAGCGTAGACTGTGGCGTGGGCAAGAGTGCCTACAAGGGGCGCGTCAATAGAGATATCACAGTAAACTGCGGTGTGGGGAGCTGTAATTTTCAGCTGGATAATAAAGAGACTGATTTTAATTACAAGCTTTCATGTGCACTGGGCAGCATTCGGCTCAATGGGAATAAAATTGGGGGATTGGGAAGTGAGAAAATATATTCGGATAAGAAGGCGCTGGGAACGGCAGTGCTGGAGTGCGGTTTGGGCAGTATAGAGCTAAATACGGTTTAAGAGTAACTGGCAATATAAATATAAGACTAAACGATAGCAAAAATTTTCAGAGAAAAATTCATATCAAAACAGTTGACTTCTCTATTTTTATCTGATACACTATAAAGGCACATTTAGTGAATGCGGATATGGCGGAATTGGCAGACGCGCCAGATTTAGGTTCTGGTGGGCGACCGTGCAGGTTCAAGTCCTGTTATCCGCAGTCAAAGAACGCTTAAAATAGGCGTTCTTTTTATTTTGTGCTGTATTTTGTGTTGTGTGAATTGGAAAAAGGAAAAACTGGAACTTGTGATCAAATTGTAGGGTCCTCAAAAATTTTTAATGCAGGAGGGGAATACGTAAACAACATAAATAAAATGAATAAAATACAAACAAGCCAGCGCAGCGAAGTTGTATATCGACACATCTTTCTGGATAGTGTAAATCTGTAGGAGAGCCAAAATGCAATGAAAATGCTCACAAAAAAAGTGCTAAGATCCAGTACAAAGCAGTCTTTGCCAAGGACAGCAGTGTAGGAATAGAAAAAGAGCGGGATGAGAGCGGTTCCCGCTAAAATTCCGGCATAGAGTGCAGATGGAATCCCCGGATACGTAGGCTTTAATCTCCAGATCAATAAGAACGCGTATAAGAGCATTGGGAAAAACAGTAATTTCATATGTTCCCATATCGACTCGTTGACGGGGGTGAAAAGTCCGACAACAGCAGTATTGTTGCACCAGTCATATAAAAAGTGGGCAAGTGCACCTGTGACGATGACAAAAAGAACGCCAAAACGGAACGCATAGTTTAAATGTTTCATAGAATCCCCCATGCCGCCTTTGAGCGGCTCAAGATAGTAATAAAATTTCATACTTCTACGAATACCTCCGAGATAGTGTATGCAGGCGGCATACAGTTATGCGGCAAAGCGCAAAATTCCCTTGCCAGATCTTTCAACAAAGTGTAAGATAAAGTAGGAAAAAACTTACCAGGAGAAATCATTTATGGAAAAAAATATATTAGAGTACAATTTCATGCGTAAAAAGGTCTCAAACAAAAATATGTTTGAGCTTGAAGTGGAAGAAAAGCTGGGCAGAAATGATAATTGTTGGTGCGGCAGCGGGAAAAAGTACAAGAAATGTCACAGTTCTTTTGATGAAAAGTTGGACGAGTATCGGCGCAAGTGTGTGCTAGTGCCACCACGGCGCATTATTAAAAACCCTGAGCAGATTCAGGGGATTCGGGAGAGTGCCAAGATCAATATAGAAATCTTGGATTATATCGATGAACACATTCAGGAAGGAATCTCCACACAGGAGATTGACAACTGGGTGAGCAGTATCACCAAGAAGTACAATGCGACTGCGGCAACTCTTCATTATGAGGGATATCCCAAAAGTGTCTGCACCTCTCTCAACGATGTTGTGTGTCATGGGATTCCGTCGAAGAATGAGATTTTAAAGGATGGGGATATTGTCAATGTAGACGCTTCTACTATCTATAAAGGCTATTTCTCGGATTCTTCCAGAATGTACTGTATCGGCAATGTCTCTGCGGAGAAAAGGCGTCTGGTGGAGATTGCCAAGCAAAGTCTTGAGATTGGTCTGCAATATGTACAGCCATGGCGCAAAATTGGAGATCTGGGAGCGGCTATTCATGAGTTTGCCATGCAGAATGGCTACTCGGTTGTCAAGGAAATCGGTGGTCATGGTGTCGGTTTGGAATTTCATGAGGACCCGTGGGTCAGCTATGTATGCCATAAAGATACAGGAATGCTTCTGGTTCCGGGAATGGTTTTCACGATAGAGCCTATGATCAACATGGGAAAGGAGGACATCTATATATCCGATGATGATGGCTGGACGGTCTATACAGAGGATGGGCTTCCCTCGGCGCAATGGGAGATCCAAGTGCTTGTCACAGAAGAGGGGTATGAGATTCTTTCTTATTAAAATGAAATACAGAAATGGCATGGTGCGCTGAACATGTCATTTTTTGATTTTTACGGAGGGTTTACAGTGTTGCGAAAAAAGGATTTGGGATTGATCAGCGCAGTGCTCATGTGTTCTGTGATTGCAGCTTTGTGTGTGTCGTCTGTGCAGAAAAAGGATGGTGAAAAGGTTCGTATCACCATAGATGGTGAGATATACGGCGAGTACAGCTTATCAGAGAACCGGACTATCACGATGGAGGAGCGGCTCGGCTATAACAGGCTCATCATAGAGAAGGGCAGTGCTTATATGGCAGAGGCGGACTGTGCAGATCAATATTGTGTAGCGTACAAACCAATCTCAAAGAGCGGCGAGACGATTATCTGTCTGCCGCACAGATTGGTCGTGGAAGTGACAGGAATGCGGGATGATCAGCAGCCAGATGTGATTGTTCCGTAGTCAATGCAATGTTGAAGATGGAGGATGAAATGACGACAAAGAATGTGGCGCGCTGTGGTATGATGACAGCGCTGGCAATGATATTCGGATATGTGGAGGCGTTGATACCTTTTGATCTTGGCATACCAGGTGTGAAGCTTGGACTTCCGAATATCATTATTGTGCTTGCGCTGTATACACTTCCCGCATCTTGGGCGCTGGTGATACAAGTGATGCGGATTGTGTTGGTTTCCTTTCTGTTTGGCAATCTGTCCATGATGCTCTACAGCCTTGCGGGGGGGCTGCTTAGCCTTCTGGTGATGGTTCTGCTGAAAAAAACAGATTGGTTTTCCATCACAGGCGTGAGCATTGCAGGCGGTGTGAGTCACAATGTCGGGCAGCTGGCTGCCGCGGTTCTTGTGGTACAAAATCTAAAGATTGCATTTTATCTTCCGGCATTGCTGACGGCAGGACTTGTCACGGGCGGGCTGATCGGGATGCTTGTGCACAAGATCAAGCCGTTGATTCGATGGTGAGTGGGCGGCGTCTCAGTCGATCTTGTTCAGGGTGAAGTCGTCGATTGTTCCCCAGCCTTTGGCATTGCATTTGATACGTAAGCCGACAGTGAGTGTACCGTCGGTTACAGTGATGGAAGGGATGACTGGTTCCTGCCAGTTGGCATAGCCCTGTGCGGTAAAGGGGGCGGAGGAAACAGTATCATCAACTGATGCAAAGAGTTCCATCTCGGCGCTTTCATCGATATCACCACCCTGGAAGTACGCTTTTAATGTGTAGGTGCCAGGCGCCAAATCCGTAAATTCCTGTTGGATGGTAAAGTCCATATCGGACTCTGACCAGAAATGAAAAGCATATTCGCCAGTGTGTGCGTCGGGTTCCTTCTGCTGGAAATCTGTTGGATTATGATCTCCCGCATACGAAACCTGCCACATGGAGGTATCGGCGTCCTCGAAGCTTGGATTGACAACATAGTTGAGCTGCTCTACCTGGATGGTACAATGAGCTTCTGTCGGGTTGTCGGAAGTGGCATTTTCATCCAGGATTTTTCCCCAGATTTCGTAAGTTCCGCCTTTGGAGGTATCGATGTTTTTGACTTGTTCTTCGTACCATTCAACGGGAAGAGCGGTATTCAGGGCGCGGTTGTTATATACGACGTCCACTGTGTCTGGAAGCGTCAGCTCCGCGTCAATATTGCATGTGATGGTCTGTGCTGTTACCATATCGATCGCAGGTTCGGCGTTCGTGCCGTGTTTCAACCATTTGTAGGTGTTCAGGGATTCGAGCGGTTTTCCGTGTGCGTCAAACAGCGCTTGGTTATCCCAGGAGCATCCACCATAGTACTGTCCGGCATCTTTGGGGTCATAGCCTGCGGCATAGCTGCTTGCCCAGCCAGAGCCAAATTCTTCCCAGATGGGACTGTTGTCAGCAGTTACATCCCCGACGGCAATCCAAGCGCCTTCCCAGTAAAAGACACCGAGAGCACCTGATTCGTTTGCGGCTGCGCAGACATCGCGGAGTGCTGTGGACTGGCTCTGGACAGTGGCGCCGTATGCGTCAATCAGATCCGCCTCACTGACGCTGTTGCCAGAACCGTCGGTATCTTCTGTCGTGTAGCAGTAGGCGGTCTCGGCAATCAGAGTTTCCTTGCCGTACTTGTTCTGGATATTTGCCATGACATTCTGAAGATTTTCGAATGTCCCGTGCCAGTATGGATAGTAGGACAGGGCAAAAATATCATAGTCTACCTGAAAGGAAGAAAGCTTGTACAGGATGGAATCAAGCCCATCATAATCCGATGCATTGGTATAGTGCAGCGCTACCTTGATTTCTTTGTCATAGCTTTGGGATACCTCGCGGATGGCTTTGCTGCCGGCGTTCATAAGCTGCGCGATGCTGGGAATCTGTGTCTCGCCTGCCATGCCGTTGTTGGTCTCATTGCCGACTTGAACCATGCGCACATCAACGCCATTCTCCAAAAGCTGAGTCAGACTTTCCTTTGTAAAGTCATACAAGGCATCTGTCTTTTCTTCAAGTGAGAGATCGGTCCATGCTTTGGGACACATCTGCTTTGCAGGGTCAGCCCAGAAGTCCGAGTAATGAAAGTCAATGCAGACTTTCATGCCGTTATCCGTGGCGCGTTTTCCAAGCGCGATCGCAGTGGCGAGATCATTGTTTCCCCCACCGTATCCGTTGCCGTTTTCATCATAAGGATCATTCCAGACACGGATGCGTGCATAGTTGACACCTGCCTCAGCCATGGTGGTAAATACATCTTGCTCCTTGCCGTCAGCACTGTAGTATTTTACACCGCTCTTTTCCTCAGCGAGAACAGAGGACACATCCATACCGCGGATAAAATCGTCAGAAATATCAGGGATCGGCTCTACATAGATACCAGCATCTTCCGCGGCAGTTGGCAGTGGATATGCAGGCGATTTTTCCTGTGTGTCTGGTGTTGTCTGGGGAGCGGCGGGTTCCGAGGCGGTTTCTGTGACAGCCGCTTCAGCCGATACGGCTGTAGATGGGGGTTCTGCTGAGGGTTGTTCTGCACTTGTGCCACATCCTGCCAAAGACAGCGCAGACAGAGACATTGTTAATAGAAGCGTCGTTAGTTTTTGATGATTCATAGTTCCCTCCCATTTTTGATTTGTCAGTAATATATAGTAAAATTATAACATGAATATTGAAAAGAAAAATAGCAATTTCATAAACAAATGATGCAAAATCTTTCACAAATGACAAAGAGTGTGGTAAAATGTTATTACGAAATAGGAAAAGAAATTCGTGTTACAGAAAGGAAGTATTCTATGATGAAGAAGGCAGCGATATTTTTTGGAACAGGGTATGAGGAGATTGAGGCGCTCACTGTGGTGGATTTGCTCAGACGCGTGGGTGTGGAAGTAGTCTGTGTTGCAGTGGACAATGCGGACAGCGTGACAGGACGTCATGAGATCTGCGTGAAAATGGACGCGGGCATCGATGCAGTTGATTTTGATAGCTTTGATATCCTCGTCTGCCCGGGAGGTATGCCCGGAACCAAAAAGCTTGAGGCGTGCAGCAGGCTGACGGACAACCTGAGAAAATTTTACGGGGAAGGCAAGCTCATAGCGGCAATCTGTGCAGCGCCCAGTATATTTGGACACATGGGGCTGCTCGAGGGAAAAAAGGCATGTATCTATCCAGGAATGGAGGCAGAGCTTACAGGTGCAGAGGTCAGCTATGACAGTGTGGTGAAGTCAGGAAATATTATTACAAGCCGCGGCATGGGCACTGCGATTGCGTTCTCACTTGCGATCATCGCGGCGCTGACAGACCAAAAGACTGCTGACGAGCTTGCAGAAAAGATTGTGTATTCCTGTGCATAATGGACAGGGATAAAGATTGTATGTTTTGTTCCGTAATTATTTTGACAACGAATCGCCAAGATGGTATAATCATAAATACAGTGCGTTAAAATATCAGCATAGACTGATACTTTATACGAAATCAAGCGGATAGAAGGTTTCTCATAATGATAACAGAACAAGAATTTCAAAGGGTAGCTGCCTATGTGAAAGGGAAGGCAGGTATCAATTTAAATGAAAAAAAGGTTTTGGTTCAGGGAAGGCTTGATAATTATATGCAGCGAAAGGGATACAGCTCATATGATGAGTTTATGGATCGGGTAGAACGGTTTCCAACAGGACCGGAAGCGGAAGATCTGATGAACGCCCTCACGACAAATCATACATATTTTTGGAGGGAGTATGAGCAGTTTTTGTTTTTGAAACAAGAGGTTTTTCCAGAACTTAAAAGCCGCACAGAAAGTACAAAGGATTGGCATATTTGGTGTGCTGCGTCCTCGACGGGAGAGGAGCCCTACACACTTGCGATGCTCTGCAAGGATTTCCTGGGGCTGGAGCAGGGAGAGTGGGACACAAAGATTTTAGCGACAGACATTGACACCAAGGTGCTCGAGAAGGCAACGAGGGGAGTATATGCCAGAAATTCTGTGGATCAGTTGCCACAACAGTATGTGCGCAGGTTTTTCAAACAAATCAGTCAAGAGGAATACCGGGTGAAGGATGAGCTCAAAAGAGAAGTGCTGTTTCGACAGCTCAATCTGATGAACCCACTGCCTTTCAAGAAGCCGATTCATGTTGTATTCATCAGAAATGTTATGATTTATTTCGATGAACCGACCAAAGAGCGGCTGTTAAGAAATATATATGAGAAAATGGCTCCAGGCGGATATTTGTTTATAGGATCTACTGAGTCTATGAGTCAAAATAATACCCAATTCCAGTATGTAAAACCTTCCATATACAGAAAGTAATGCAGGGAGAAACGAGGATGGGAAAATTAAAGATATTACTGGTTGTAGCAAATCTTGAGCTTAGAAGGCGTATCAGCGGGATACTGAGCGCGGATAGTGAGCTGGATGTGGTGGCAGAGGCGAATAATGCTTACATGGCAAGGGATAAAATTATCGAATGTAATCCAGATGTCATGCTCTTGTGTCATGATTTGCCAAGAATGCCAGGAATTGTATTTTTAGAGAAGCTGATGCCGCAGAGAAGCATCGCGACCCTTGTCGTGGCGGAGTCACAGTATGAGGATGCCGCCTATCGGGCAGGCGCAAAGGATTTTATCATTTGCGGAAATGATTTGGAATCGCTTGAGCATGATAATATCTGTAGACGGCTAAAGAAAATCGCGGGGGGTGAATGGTTCGCGGCGGGCAAAAAGCCGGTGCTGCCAGTTACTAATACAATGGGAAGTGGGAGCGCGTCAGCATCGACAACCATCATTGCAATGGGTGCTTCGACTGGAGGGACGGAGGCGATTGCCACCGTTGTCAGAGGATTAAAAAAGGATATTCCAGGCGTAGTGCTGGTACAGCATATGCCGGAAGGTTTTACCAAAATGTATGCGCAAAGGCTGGATGGTGAAGGAGAGGTCTCTGTGAAGGAGGCGGTATCAGGAGATGTGGTCAAGCAAGGGCAGATTCTGTTGGCGCCGGGCGATAAGCAGATGCGCATCGTGAAGATTAATGGCAGATATCAGGTCGAGTGCAAGTATGGACCAAGGGTGACAGGACATTGCCCGTCGGTTGACGCACTTTTTGAGTCGGTGGCGCGCGTCGCAGGAAAGGAAGCAATCGGCGTGCTGATGACAGGGATGGGCAGTGATGGCGCCAAGGGGCTTCTGGCTATGAGAAATGCAGGTGCACGTACGATAGGACAGGATGAGAAAACGTGTATTGTGTACGGTATGCCCAAAGTAGCATATGATATAGGAGCAGTGTGCTGGCAGGTTCCGTTGGAACAGATTTCACAAAAAATATATTACTTACTGGATAAAAGACAGTAAAAATAAGGAGATAAAACAGGAGGCAAATTATGAGAATATTGATAGCAGAGGACGACTTTGCCAGCAGAAAGGCAATCTTAAAATTTTTGTCGGTTTATGGTGAGTGTGATGTTACGGTTGATGGCATGGAGGCAATTGATGCCTTTATGATGGCGCTTGAGGAGGAAGATCCTTATGATTTGATCTGCTTGGATGTGATGATGCCTGTTATGGACGGCTATCAGGCGCTCAAGAATATTCGGGATATCGAGAGGGAGCACAATGTGGACCCAGAGGATCAGGCAAAGGTTATCATGACAACGGCGCTCAATGAGGAGAAAAATGTAAAAAAAGCATTTGAGCTTGGCTGTACAGTGTACTGCGCAAAACCGATTGACGTGGAGAAGCTGAAGGGAACACTAGATAAGCTTGGATTTTAAGATTTAAAGGGGGACGTTTTGCATGGAAGAAAAATTAGAAGATCTTGAAGCTTTAGAGCAAGAGGACATCCGGCAGGGGAAATATATGACCTTCTGCATAGGAAGCGATGTGTTTGGCATAGAGCTAAAGTATGTAAATGAAATCATACAGATGCAGCAGATTGCGCCGATCCCAGAGGTAGAACATTTCATCAAGGGGCTGATTAACCTGCGCGGTAAGATCATACCAGTCATCGATGTAGCGGACCGGTTTGGAAAGCAGCTTTTTGAATATAATGACCGCACCTGCATCATTGTGATTGATGTTCAGAATGTTGTGGTAGGTCTTATTGTTGAGACAATCTCTGAGGTGGTTTCCATAGAGGAGGAGGATATTTTGCCGCCGCCTAATGTATCAAAGGCAAATGCGCAAGCAAAATTCATCCGCGGCATCGGAAAGATTGGGGACAATGTCAAGCTTTTGCTCGATCCTGTTAAACTTCTGAGTGACAATTCACTTGATTTTGCAGAGAAGCAGGAGGAGGATGAGGACGAATAAATGACAAAAAATCGTGAAGAATTTTTTTATTTTATTTTGAATCACAGTCAGGAATGTATTATTCAGTGCGATACACAAGGGTGTGTTGATTATTGTAATGACCAGCTTACAGAGCTCACAGGCTACAATGCAAGTGAGCTTATTGGTGTATTTATTGGAGAACTGTTTCAAAACGTGTTTGTTGTCGTGGAGAATCATATTGAACTTATCGATGACTACAAAAATTTAGAAGTTATAGAGACCGTATTGTATCGAAAGAACAAAACTTGTTTTCCGGTGGAACTGAAAGTGGTCTCAAAGGAATTTGATGGTGAGGAAGTGCTTGTCTGTACGGCCGTTGATATGACACGCTACAAGGAAAGTATCCGAAAAGTAGAGGAGACGACGATACAGATGCAGGAGTCCATGAAGGCAAGAGATGCCTTCGTGGCGAATGTGACACATGAATTGCGCACGCCAGTCAATGGAATTAAGGGACACGCAGAGATCTTGATGGAGCAGGAGCAGGATTTTCAGCGGACAAACTATTTAAAGATGATTTTGGATTGCTGCTCGACGATGGAGGGAATCATCAATAATATTCTGGACTTCTCTAAATTAGAAGCAGGAAAATTCCAATTGGATGAAAAACCGTTTTCGTTTTACGACCTGATGTCAAAAATGGAAAAAATGTTCAATATGCTGACGATGAGAAAGGGGCTTCGGTTCACACTCAATATCGCACCGGAGATTCCTGATAAGGTGATTGGTGATGAGCTGCGGCTGACACAGATTTTGAACAATCTGGTGTCCAACGCAGTCAAATTTACGGAACAGGGCTATGTTGGGATCGAGGTATCCTTAAATACGAGAATCAATGATGAGGTTGAGCTGTTTTTTATGGTGGTTGACACTGGAATCGGGCTCTCCCCTGAGGATAAGGATAAATTGTTTAAGAGCTTTACACAGGCAGATGCTTCGATCACCAGAAAGTTTGGCGGGACAGGGCTTGGACTTTCTATCACCAAAGAGCTTGTCAACATGATGCATGGCAAGGTCTGGGCAGAGGGCGAGAAGGGGAAGGGATCGACTTTTTCCTTCACGGTGCGTTTGCGGCAGGAACAGACACAGGATGTTGTAGAGCAGGAGCCTTCTATTAGAAAGTGGAAGTATTCGAACAATTTGAATCGAATTGCGGGCGAGCAGGATTTGATGTACGAGCTTGGCAGTGAGATCAATGTCAGAGAGCTGAAAAAATATTTTGAAAAGCTCAATATTAGTATGGATATGGAGAACTGGCAGAAGGCGGAGAGCTTTGCCACGATGCTAAAACAGCTGCTCAGCGGCGGGTCAAAAGATTTGCAGCGCCTGACATTTCGCATGGAGATGTCGATCAGAAAGGCGGACTGCGATAAGGCGCGGGATTATGCGCAGAAGGTAAAGGAACAACTGTTGCTTGAGATTGAAGGGCTGGAGATATAATTATGAATAGAACATCACAAACTAATAATGACATCAGTATTCTTGTCGTAGATGATGTTGAGGTAAATCTCATTATTCTGGAAGAAATTATCAAAAATATGGGGTATCAGGCACTGCTTGCGCAGAGTGTTAAGGAAGCGCTGCAAATTATCGAGAACAGCCAAGCGCTGCCGAAGGTCATTTTGTCTGATATTTCAATGCCTGAGATTGACGGGTTTACATTTTGCTCTATGTTAAAAAATGATCCTTACACAAAGGATATACCAGTGATCTTTATCTCGGCAATGGATACCGCATCGGATCTCAGCAAGGGATTTGAGCTTGGTGCAGTGGATTACATACCAAAGCCATTTGAGAAAACAGAAGTGGAGATGCGCATCTCGACACATCTCAAAATTTACACAATGCAGCGGGATCTCGAGGAAAATAACAAGCAGCTTAATCTGGTGGTGGCACGTCAGATGGAAAAGCTGCGATTGGAGCAGAAAAACATCATGACAGCGCTCGCAAGACTTGTCGAGAGCAGGGAGAATGTGTCTGGATCGCATTACAAAAATATACTGTACAACAGCCGGATTCTCGCAGAGGGAATGCAGCTTTCGCCGAAGTTTGAGGATGAGGTATCAGATGATTTTATCGATACGATTGAGTCCAGTGCAGGGCTTCATGATATCGGAAAACTCATGATTCCCGATCGAATCCTTCTCAAGAATGCGCCACTCGACGAGAAGGAGCGCGAGATCATGTACACCCATGCTGAACTTGGCGCCAAGACACTCAATGACATTTACGATGGTGTTGAAAAAAATGATTTTATCGAGATGGCGATTGACATTGCTTGGTATCATCATGAGTGCTGGGATGGTTCTGGATATCCAAAAGGTTTAAAAGGAAATGAAATCCCGCTGGCTGCGCGCATTGTGAAGGTTGTGGATGTGTTTGATGCGATGGTCAGCGAGCGGCGATACAAGAAACCAATTCCGCTAGAGCAGACGCTCGCGTATATGCAGGAGAACTCAGGAACGATATTCGACCCGGATATCATCCGTGTATTTATGCGTATTTACCGCAATTTTAAAGGGATTCATATGGATTGATAAAAATGACAGTTTAGTAAAAATATACCATTCATAAAACTTTTGACTCCGTTAATACTAGGATTAAGACAAGCGGCAAGAAACATTTAATCAGCCAGAAGTGTTATATCACAGGCACTCGGCGAACAAGCTTGTCTTTGAAAATAGATTATGAAATAGAAAAAAATGATTAACGGAGGTAAAAAATTATGTCATCACAGAGCAGATCAAACAGAGTAGAAGTTCCAGAGGCAAAGGCAGCATTGGATCGTTTTAAGACAGAGGTAGCGTCAGAGCTTGGCGTGAACTTAAAGGAAGGTTACAACGGTGATCTCACATCCCGCGAGGCAGGAAGCATTGGCGGCGAGATGGTCAGAAGAATGGTAAAGAGCTATGAGGAGTCTTTAAACAAATAAGACGCGGTCAGAACACAAAACGGGATGTAGTTGACACTACATCCCGTTTTTTTACAGTTTTTAAAAATTCTTCTTTTATTTTTTGAAAGCCTATGCTATAATTGTAAAATGACTGTAACTGTTACAAATGACAGTAGATAAATTGAGTGCGAAAATATATTCATTGCAGGTATAATTGCATGATAGTCGAGGAGGAAATAGGACAAATGAGTTTACAGGTAGAAAAGTTGGAAGGAAATATGGCTAAGCTTACAATAGAAGCGTCAGCAGAGGATTTTGAGAAGGCGATCGAGAAAGCATATCAGAAAAACAAGAGCAAGCTTAGTATTCCAGGATTTCGCAAGGGCAAAGTGCCGCGCAAGATGATAGAGCAGATGTATGGTAAAGAAATTTTCTTTGAGGATGCAGCGAATATTGTCATTCCCTCAGCATATGCAGATGCCGTTGATGAATGCACCGAAGAGATCGTGTCACAGCCAACGATTGACATCGTTCAGGCAGAGTCTGGAAAGCCTTTTATATTTACGGCTGAGGTTGCTTTAAAGCCAGAGGTGACTCTTGGAAAGTACAAGGGAATTGAGATTGAGAAGGAAGACATTACTGTTACAGATGAGGAGATCGACGAAGCTATTGATAGAGAGCGGGAGAACAATGCAAGGACAATCTCTGTAGAGGACAGGGCTGTTCAAGATGGTGATATGACCATGCTCGATTTTGAGGGCTTTGTGGATGGTGTTTCATTTGAGGGTGGAAAAGGTGAGAATTACCCATTGACTATTGGTTCAAATACATTTATTCCTGGATTTGAGGAGCAGTTGATTGGCGCTGAGATTGACAAAGAGGTGGAAGTGAATGTGACGTTTCCAGAGGATTACCAGGAGGAAAGCCTTGCAGGAAAACCAGCCGTGTTTAAGTGTGTGATCAGGGAGATCAAGGAGAAGCAGCTGCCTGAGCTTGATGACGAGTTTGCTAGTGAGGTATCGGAGTTTGAAACACTGGCTGAGTACAGAGAAGATGTGAAGAAGAATCTCACACAGAAGAAGGAAGAAGAGGCAAAGAATGCCAAAGAAGAGAAGGTAGTCGATGCGATCATTGAGGATGCGCAGATGGAGATTCCAGAGGCGATGCTCTCGACACAGCAGCGCCAGATGGCAGATGATTTTGCAAAGAGAATCCAGATGCAGGGAATCTCGATCGATCAGTATTTCCAGTTTACAGGACTCACAAAGGAGGCATTTTTCGAACAGTTAAAGCCTCAGGCAGAGCAGCGGATCAAGTCAAGACTTGTTCTTGAGGCTGTGGCAAAGGCTGAAAACTTTGAGGTGAGTGAGGAAGAGTACACAGATGAGATCAAGAGAATGGCAGAGGCGTATCATATGGAATTGGATAAGCTCACAGAGATGCTCAGTTCTTTTGAGGAGAAGGCGATTCGAGAAGATCTTTGCATAAAGAAGGCATTGGATTTTGCCGTTGAGAATGCAGTGGAAAAATAATAGACGCTGTGCAAAAATTATATATCTGGAAGGAAATCTAAAAAAAATATAATAATTGTGCAGATAGTTTGCACAATTATTATATTTGCGTTATACTGATATTCAGTATAGTAAGGAACTACAAATAAATAACGGTTGTTATTGTTATGGTTCCATATGAAAATTGGAGGTAAATCCCATGAGTTTAGTACCATATGTCATTGAACAGACAAGCCGCGGAGAGCGTTCATATGATATTTATTCAAGATTATTAAAGGAACGTATCATATTTTTAGGTGAAGAAGTAAATGAGGTGACAGCAAGCCTTACAGTGGCACAGCTATTGTTCTTGGAGGCTGAGGACCCGGAGAAGGATATCCAGTTGTACATCAATAGTCCAGGAGGTTCCGTCACAGCAGGTATGGCAATCTATGACACGATGCGTTATATCAAATGTGATGTATCGACGATCTGTATTGGTATGGCAGCAAGCATGGGCGCATTTCTGCTTGCGGGCGGTACAAAGGGAAAACGGCTGGCGCTGCCCAACGCAGAGATCATGATTCATCAGCCGCTTGGCGGAGCACAGGGACAGGCGACAGAGATTGAGATCGCCGCGAAACATATTTTGCGTACCAAGCAGAAATTAAATACAATTCTGGCGGAAAACTGCGGTCAGCCGTATGATGTGATCGCAGCGGATACAGAGCGTGACAATTGGAAGTCGGCTGAGGAGGCTATGCAGTATGGTTTGATCGATAAGGTGATTACTGACAGAGCTGACGTGGCAGAAGACAAATAGTTTGAATTTTATTAGATAGATATAATTATGAGTAAAGGGAGAAAAAGGATGGCTGGAAAAAGCACTGAAGGAAGGGTAAGATGTTCTTTCTGCAACAAAACACAGGATCAGGTTCGGAAGCTGATAGCAGGTCCATCCGGTGTTTATATCTGTGATGAGTGTGTAGATATCTGTGCGGACATTATAGAGGAAGAGTATGAGGAGGAGCAGATCGAGGGCGGCATCGACATCAACCTCCTGAAACCTGTTGAGATCAAAGAATTTCTCGACGAGTATGTGATTGGACAGGAAGAGGCCAAGAAAGTATTGTCTGTAGCAGTGTACAATCACTATAAGCGTGTTATGGCTGAAAAAGATTTGGACGTTGAATTACAAAAGAGTAATATTATTATGATTGGGCCGACAGGTTGTGGCAAAACATATCTGGCACAGACGCTTGCGAAGATTATCAATGTTCCTTTTGCGATCGCAGATGCGACGACACTTACAGAGGCAGGTTATGTGGGAGAGGATGTAGAAAATATCCTTTTGAAGCTTATTCAGGCAGCAGATTATGATATTGAGCGTGCTCAGTACGGAATTATCTATATTGATGAGATTGATAAAATTACAAAGAAAAGTGAAAATGTCTCGATTACCAGAGATGTATCGGGTGAAGGTGTGCAGCAGGCACTTTTGAAAATTGTTGAGGGAACCGTGGCAAGTGTGCCGCCGCAGGGGGGAAGAAAGCATCCGCATCAAGAGTTGATACAGATTGACACCACCAATATTTTGTTTATCTGTGGCGGTGCTTTTGATGGTCTTGACAAGATTGTAGAGAATCGTCTTGATCGCAAATCCATTGGTTTTAACAAGGATATTGCAGAAAAGACGACGAGAGACCTCGGAGCAGTATTCAAGGAAGTAACGCCTCAAGACTTGACAAAGTATGGTCTGATTCCTGAGTTTGTCGGCAGAGTTCCTATCAATGTATCGTTGGAAGGACTTGACAAGGAAGCACTTGTGAGAATTTTGAGAGAACCCAAGAGCGCCCTGATCAAACAGTATCAAAAATTATTTGAGTTTGATAATGTGAAGCTTTCTTTTGAATCAGATGCGATATATGCTATTGCTGAGAAAGCATTCGAGAGAAAGACAGGAGCCAGAGGTCTGCGCTCCATCATGGAAAGCATTATGATGGATGTGATGTATGAGATTCCCTCGGATGACACGATTGAGAGCTGTGTCATTACCAAGGAATCTGTGGAAGGAACAAGTCAGCCTTTTGTAGTACACCGTGAAACAATGCGTACAGAGCGAGAGAAAAAGGCGAGATAAATAATGAATTGATTATGAGCGCCGCCTTATGAAAAGGCGGCGTTTTATGCACACAGCAGGTATATGCCTGATTAGGAGAGGATATTATAGATGGAGCAGACAACTTCAACATTACCTTTGGTGGCATTGCGGGGATTGACAGTAGTGCCAAGTATGATCATGCATTTTGATCTGAACAGAGAGATGTCTAAAAAGGCAATTGAGCAGGCATTGAATAAAACACAGAAAGTACTGCTTGTGCCGCAGATCGACCCGGAGGAAGAAAATCCCGATAAGGACGGATTATATAAAGTATGTACAGTTGCGAATATCAGACAGGTCACAAAGCTTCCAAATGATATTGACAGGGTGATGGTAGAAGCAGTGGCGAGGGCACATATTCTGGAGCTGGATGACAATGAGGGAGAGTACTTTAGTGCGTCGTATGAGGAGATTATTGACAGTGAAGAAGGGCTTTTGCAGTCAGAGAAGGAGGCATTGGTACGTACACTGAAGGAAGTATTTGATACGTATGTTAGATTTTATCCCAAAATAGGAAAGAGCCTTGGCAAATACTTTAAGGAGGATTGTGATCTGGAGGTGCTCATCAACCAGATTTTAATCAATACACCATTTACGTATGAACAAAAACAACAGATACTGGAAATAGAAGATATCGGTGCACAGTGCGGTGAATTGGTGATTTTGATTATGAATGAGGCGCAGATTGCTGCGATCCGCACACAGCTGGCAGTAAAAATCCGGGAGCGGATTGACAAGAACCAGAAGGATTATATTCTGCGCGAGCAGTTGGAATTTATACAGGAGGAGCTGGGGGACAAAAATCAATACTCTGATGTGAAGCACTATGAGGAGGCGCTTGCCAAACTAAAGGCAGATGCGGAGGTCAAGGAGAAGATCAAGAAAGAGATTGCCAGATTCAAGACGATTATGGGTTCGAGCTCTGAGAGTGCCGTGGAGCGGGGATATATCGAGACCTTGCTGGAGCTTCCATGGAATAAGGCATCAAAGGACAATAATGATATCAACAGGGCGGAAGAAATCTTAGAGAGAGATCATTACGGTTTGGAGAAGGTTAAAGAACGAATCGTGGAGTATCTGGCAGTGCGGTGTTTGACCAGCAAAGGTGAAGCGCCAATTCTGTGTCTGGTGGGACCACCGGGAACAGGTAAGACATCGATTGCAAAGTCGATAGCTGAGGCATTGAACAAGAAATACATTCGGATATGTTTGGGCGGCGTGCGTGATGAGGCGGAGATCAGGGGACACAGAAAAACCTATGTCGGGGCGATGCCGGGGCGCATTGCAAACGGCTTGAAACAAGCAGGCGTATGCAATCCACTGCTGCTGTTAGATGAGATCGATAAGGTCAGCAGTGATTATAAGGGGGATACCTCCTCCGCGCTTTTGGAGGTGTTAGACCCGGAACAGAACTGTCATTTCAGAGATCATTATGTGGAGCTGCCGCTTGATCTGTCAAAGGTATTATTTATAGCGACAGCAAATGATGCAGGGAATATTCCTAGACCCCTTTTAGACCGCATGGATATCATTGAAGTCACAAGTTATACTGCAAACGAAAAGTTTCACATTGCGAAGGAACATTTGTGGGAGAAACAGTTAAAGAAAAATGGATTGAAGGACACGCAGCTGTCAATCAGTGACAATGCGATTAAGGCAATTATAGACCAGTATACAAAAGAGGCAGGAGTTCGAAATCTTGAACGAAAACTCGGCACAGTCTGTAGGAAGGCTGCGCTGGAAATCCTAAAAAACAGGAATGGAAAAAAGCAGAAGCAGGTACAGGATAAGAGTATCCGCGTCAATAGTCAGAAGCTTGAAAAGTATCTTGGCAAACCCAAATACAGTGTGGATATGGCAAATGAGAGAGATGATGTTGGGATTGTCAGGGGGCTTGCGTGGACAAGCGTAGGCGGTGATACACTCCAGATTGAGGTGAATATCATGCCCGGCAAGGGAGAGATTGAGCTGACTGGAAAGCTAGGCGATGTGATGAAAGAGTCTGCTATGACGGGAATCAGCTTTATTAGATCGATTGCGCCAAAGTATAAAATTGCACCAGAATTTTTTAAAGAAAATGATTTTCATATCCATATACCAGAAGGGGCAGTGCCAAAGGATGGTCCATCTGCTGGTATTACGATGGCAACGGCTGTGCTGTCCGCCATTACCGACACGCCTGTCAGGGCAAAGGTAGCTATGACTGGTGAGATCACGCTGCGCGGGAGGGTGCTTCCAATTGGCGGACTCAAGGAAAAGCTGCTGGCGGCAAAGACGGCGGGAATTACGACAGTACTCGTGCCGGAGAAGAATGAAAAGGATGTAGCAGAGATTTCAAACGAGATTAAGTCAGGTATGGAAATCTGCCTGGTGGAATCTATGGATGATGTGATACCGCTTGCTTTTGCGCGGGAAATAAAAGTCAAAAGTGCAAGGACGAAAACAAAGACCGAGAACAATAAGCAGGAGAAATAGCAGATGGTTATTAAGAATGTTCGCTTGGAGACCGTTATTGGTGTGACGAGCAAGATACCACAGAACGAGATGCCTGAAATTGCCTTTGCAGGGAAGAGCAATGTTGGGAAGTCCTCACTCATCAATGCACTGATGAACCGTAAGTCGCTGGCGCGTACCAGTTCCCAGCCGGGAAAGACACAGACAATAAATTTTTATAATATTAACGAAGCATTGTATTTTGTGGACTTACCAGGATATGGCTACGCGAAGGTCAGTCAGCAGGAAAAAGAAAAATGGGGCAAAATGGTAGAGAGGTATCTTCACCAGTCCAAAGTGTTAAAGGCAGTATTTTTGCTGATCGATATTCGGCATGACCCGTCGGCGAATGATAAAACAATGTATGAATGGATTCTTTCCAATGGTTTTCATCCGATTATCATAGCGACCAAGGCGGACAAGATCAATCGCAGTCAGCTCCAAAAGCAGGTAAAAGCAGTCAGGCAGGGACTTGGCGTCGATAAGGATACCACTGTGATACCCTTCTCGTCACAGACGAAACAGGGGCGGGATGAGATTTATGCGGTGATCGATCGTTTGATGGGGCAGTCGGAAGGAGAAGCGCACGGATGATGGAAAGAAGACCAATTGGAACAGAGAATCTCAAATTGATTGTGAATATATTGATTTCATTGGTTATATTGCTGCTTTGTATATTTCTGGTGCCGAGACTAGTTGTGTTTTTCATGCCCTTTGTGATTGGCTGGCTGATATCTTGTATTGCAAATCCGCTTGTAGTGTTTCTCGAGCGAAAGCTGAAAATCAGAAGAAAAGCTGGAACCGTTGTTGTCATTGTTTGCGTGATCGCGGCAGTGATCGGTTTGGGATATGGTCTGGGGGTGGTGCTCTGGCGGCAGATTTCAGGCTTTATTCAAGAGGTTCCAGCGATGTGGGAGACGGTGAAGCAGGATTTTGATGCGTTTGGCGATTGGATTGATCACTATATTGGTGTCAGGTCGCCAAAGCTTGCAGATACCTTGAATGATTTGGGAAACATTATCGGTGAGATGATAACGGATTTACCCAAGAGCTTTGATTTTGGCACCTTTGAGGGAATGGGCAGCATGGTTGGCAATATTGCCAGCGTGATTATATCGATCATTATGTGTATGCTGTCTGCCTATTTTTTCATTGCGGACAGGGAGTGGCTGGGGAGCTTTCTAAATAGAGTGTTTCCTGAAAATATTACACGCAAGTACGACGTGTTTGCCTCTAGTTTGAAGCAGGCTGTAGGCGGATATTTTAAGGCACAGTTTCGCATTGAGATCTGGATGTATGTGCTGCTATTGATTGGGCTGACGGTATTGAAAGTGCGATATGGGCTGCTCATTGCGCTGCTCATAGCATTTCTGGATTTTTTGCCCTTTTTTGGGACGGGAATCGTGTTGATTCCGTGGGCGCTCGTGAATGTGATCGGCGGTAATTATCTGAGAGCGCTTGGATTTTTGATCATATGGGGTTCTGGGCAGCTGTTCCGGCAGTTGATACAGCCTAAAATCATGGGGGATTCGATCGGCATGGAGCCAATTCCGACGCTGTTTCTGCTGTTTATCGGCTATCGGCTGGCAGGGGTAGGCGGTATGCTGGTGGCAGTGCCAATCGGTATCATCGTGGTCAATATGAATGAGGCAGGCTTTTTTGACACACCAAAGTACAGCATACGGCTGTTGGTTCGAAATATGAACCAGTTTAGACATCTGAGCGAGGAGGATATCAGGAAGCTGGATGAAGAAGAGTAGAGGCGTATGAATCATATAAGGATAAAGAATTTTAAGATATTATTACAGTACGAAGGCACCCGCTATCAGGGCTGGCAGCGTCAGGATACCACGGGCAATACCATACAGGGGAAATTGGAGGCGATTCTTGCCAAAATGACAGGGCTTGACTTCGTTCAGGTGGATGGTTCCGGGCGCACAGACGCCGGTGTTCACGCGCTTGGGCAGGTGGCAAATTTTAAGATAGACACGGAGCTGACAGCAGCAGAGATCATGGACTATATCAACCAGTATCTGCCGGAAGATATCGGCGTGATCGGGATTCAGGAGATGCCGGAGCGGTTTCACAGCAGGCTGAACGCGAAGGGAAAGACATACCAATACCGGATCTGGAATGAGAAGCTTCCCTGTGTCTTCTCGCGCAGATATGTGTATGAGCTGCCAGATTCGCTTGATTTGGATGCGATGCGGACTGCGGCGTCCTATTTGGAGGGAAAGCATGATTTCAAGGCATTCACCTCCAACAGAAAGAGCAAAAAGTCCACAATACGCACAATTCATTCGATTGCGATCGACAGAGAGGGCTGTGAGGTCGTCATCACCTACAGCGGGGATGGATTTCTCTATCACATGGTACGCATCCTTACAGGAACCTTGATTGAAGTAGGGCTGGGACAGAGAAGCCCCGCATCCGTGCAAGCACTACTTGAAAAAGATGCTGCAAGGGAGATGGCGGGGGCGCTTGTGCCGGCGAAAGGATTGTGTCTGGTGGAAGTGCGGTACTGACAAGCAAAGAAAAAGTTGAAAATCTTTACGGATAAAATGGAGGATTAGGTAATGAGTGACGAAGAAAAAAATACAGTGGAGGCTTCCACAGAGGAGAAGGAAGTTGTTTCGAGAAATTTTATCGAGCAGATGATTGACAAGGACTTAAAAGAGGGCGTATACGATGCAGTACACACACGTTTTCCGCCTGAGCCAAACGGTTATCTGCACATTGGACATGCCAAGGCAATTCTTGTCAATTATGGCATAGCAAAAGAGTATGGCGGTAAGTTCAACATGCGTTTTGATGACACAAATCCGACAAAGGAGGATATTGAATTTGTGGAGTCCATCAAAGCGGATGTGGAGTGGCTTGGTGCGGACTGGGAGGACAGGCTATTTTTTGCCTCCGATTATTTTGATCAGATGTATGAGTGTGCGGTGAAATTGATCAAGAAAGGAAAGGCGTATGTATCTGACTTGACGGCAGAGCAGATCAAAGAATACAGGGGCACGTTTACGGAGCCAGGAAAGGAAGACCCGTCAAGCAGTCGTTCGGTGGAGGAGAATTTACGGCTTTTTGAGGAGATGAAGAACGGCAATTATGCGGACGGTGAGAAAGTACTTCGCGCGCGCATTGATATCACGTCACCGAACTTGAATATGAGAGATCCTGTCATCTACCGTGTGGCGCACATGACACATCACAATACTGGTGACAAGTGGTGTATTTATCCAATGTATGATTTTGCGCATCCCATCGAGGACGCCATCGAGGGCATCACACATTCAATCTGTACCTTGGAGTTTGAGGATCACAGACCGCTGTATGACTGGGTGGTGAGAGAGCTGGAATATCCGCACCCGCCAAGACAGATCGAGCAGGCAAAGCTGTATTTGACGAATGTCGTGACTGGAAAGCGTTATATCAAAAAACTTGTGCAGGATGGCATTGTTGACGGCTGGGATGACCCGCGTCTGGTTTCGATCGCGGCGCTCAAAAGGCGCGGTTTCACGCCGGAGTCCATTCAGAAGTTCGTGGAGCTGTGCGGTGTGAGCAAGGCAAACTCCTCGACAGATTACGCGATGCTTGAATATTGCATTCGCGAGGATTTAAAGCTCAAAAAACCGAGAATGATGGCGGCGCTCGACCCCGTGAAGCTTGTGATTGACAATTATCCAGAGGGGGAAGTGGAGTATCTTGAGGTGCCCAACAATCTCGAAAATGAATCCTTAGGTTCCAGAAAAGTTCCGTTTTGCAGGGAGCTCTACATCGACAGGGAGGACTTTATGGAGGAGCCGCCAAAGAAGTATTTCAGGCTGTATCCAGGCAATGAAGTGCGGCTTATGAGTGCGTACTTTGTGACATGTGTCAGCTACGAGAAGGACGAGAGCGGCAAAGTGACCGTCGTGCACTGCACCTATGATCCTGAGACAAAACAGGGAAGCGGCTTTGCGGGCAGAAAAGTGAAGGGAACAATCCATTGGGTTCCTGCGCCGTTTGCAGTCAAGGCAGAGGTCAGATTATACGAGAATTTGATTGACGAGGAGAAGGGGGTCTATAATGAGGACGGCTCCTTGAACTTGAATCCCAATTCACTCACTGTATTAAATGAATGCTATGTTGAACCGGCGCTCAAAGATGCAAAGCCGTATGACAGTTTCCAATTTGTGAGACAAGGATTTTTCAATGTGGACGCCAGAGATTCCAGACCAGATGCCCTTGTATTTAACAGAATTGTGTCCCTCAAGAGTTCATTTGTACTGCCCAAATAACAAACCGTGTGGAAGGGAAAGATTACATGAGATATAAATGTCTGATATTAGACCACGATGACACCGTAGTCAACAGTACTGCCACAATACATTATCCAGCATTTCTTGAGGCGCTCAAACTATTAAGACCGGGAGTGACCATCTCGCTTGAAGATTATTTTCGTGAGAATTTTGACCCAGGGTTTGTGCCATACTGTGTTGGGAAATTAGGCATGACAGATGAGGAGCTGGAGGTGGAAGTGGAATGCTGGCGCAATTATGTATCGGGTCATACGGCGGAAGCATACGCAGGAATGCGGGAGATCATCGAGCGTCAGAAGGCATCTGGCGGTATTGTGTGTGTGATATCGCACTCTTATGATTTTAATATCAGGAGAGATTATGAGGTGAACCGCCTCCCAATGCCTGATATGATTTTTGGCTGGGAGTGCCCGCCCGAGCAGCGAAAACCTAGTGTATATGCGCTGGACATCATATCGCATCAGTATGGGTTGCAGCCACAAGAGATGGTCATGGTGGACGACTTAAAACCTGGCTACGACATGGCGAAAGCTTACGGCGTGCCGTTTGTCGGGGCAGGCTGGGCGAACGATATTCCAGAGATCAGAGAGTTTATGAGAAAAAACAGCGATGTGTATTTTACACAAGTGGCGCAGCTGGCAGCATTTTTGTTTGATAAATAAAAGAAAGAGCAGCCGCACAGGAACCTGACAATGCATCCTTCGCATTCAGTTCTGTGCGGCTGTTTATAGATTTAGGAATAATTCTTAAGGTTCGGATTCCGAATCATCAAAGAACTTCACGGTCGTGCTGACAGGCTTTTCCTGATCGGAGTAAGTGGCAGAGACGGACTTTGCCTCGCTCTCCTGCACAGAAGATGCATGATCGTCAGCGCTGGGCGCTGCGGAGGACATATCCACCTGGGTGTACACAGGCTCTACAGTGGGAGATGTCATCTCACCGATGATCTCCTTCGCCTTATCAATTTTCTCGGATACATTAAAATGCTCGATTTTTTCTTTGGTCTTGTCAAGCGTCTCGATGACCTTCTCGCCAATGATCTCCTTTGCATTGTCAATGTCTATAGGAACATATGGACGATTTTTGCTGTTGGTACTGGGGGTCTCTGAAGAGAAGTCTTCATCGTCCAGATCCTCATCAAAATCATCAAAATCATCAAAGTCGTCAAATTCGTCTTCGGGAAGGTTTGCTTTATTTCGAAGATAGTAATAGGTTCCTGCGGCCGCAGCACCGGCGAGGGCACTGAATAAAACAAGCTTGCTAAATTTCTTAGCCATGTAGGGTTCTCCTTTCCTGTTGCAGTTGTTTTTAGATAAATCTATTTTAATACTATTTTATGGAAATGAAAAGAGATTATGTAAAATTTGCTGAAAAATGATAGGCTGGTGTTTGTTGATTCCTCTGTAAAATTATGTTAATATTGATGTAATCAATGTGTGCAGCGGGGGTGTGCACGCGATACGGAGGTACAGATGAACGATAAATTTTTTGACCTGGCAAGAGAGAAACAGGACCGCATGATAAACGGCGCGATTGAAGTGTTCGCCAAAAACGGATACAAACACGCCAGCACGGATGATATGGTAAAGACCGTCGGAGTCAGCAAGGGACTCTGGTTTCACTATTTTGGTTCCAAGGAAGGCATCTACGTATTTGTATATGACTATTGTGTCAAATATATGCTGCTGGAGCTGTCTACGATTGTGGATGAGAATGAGACAGATTATTTCGAGCTGATCAGGCAGATTGCCAAGACGAAGATCAAGGTAGGTCGAAGCTATCCATATCTGACAATCTTTCTCGAGACGGCGGCACAGGAACCAGAACAGGCGCTTGTCGCCAAGACAGCAGAGTCCAGACAGATCTATGAGGAACGGGTCGCAGCGTATCTCAGGGCAGCGGAGATTGAAAATGTGTCTGATAAGGGGCGGCGGGAGCGCATTAAGAAGATGCTGGATTTTACTATCAGCAGCATTATACGTGAGAAAACAGCACAGGCGGCAGATGCCGAAGCGATTTTCAGGGAGATCAAAGCATATATTGATCTGGTGCGGGATATGACATTGAATCTCACCTGAATCACGGTTCGGACACTATTTCTTTTGCTGGTATATGGGGGCGGCAGGATAACCGCCCTTTAATTTCTGCATACTGCGCTGGATGGCATCCTTTGAGTTTTTCCAGTCAGCGTCTGCATTGCGGTAATCAAATTTTTCTACCATCCAGCTGACATCTTCTTCGATGCGTCTGAGATTGTTTTCCATGAGTGGGAACACGATGTCAAAAAAGGCGTCGCACTGCTTCTGATTTAAATGTTCCACAGCACTCTGACACAGGTCGCCAAAGTGGACGATACAAAATCCTTTGCTGTTTTCAAGTTTTTGCACAAAGCTGCCATCCTTTTTGTACATATAGAAAAAGGTGTCTAGGTAGCGGGCATACGTATCTTCACACTGGCGGCAAATATAGCATGAACGCTGCTTTTCATAGGTCCATGCAGTCATAGTATTATTGAGTTCCTTGGTGCGTTTGATCCGATCCATAAAGGAAAGCTTTGCGGGTTTAAATTTCTTGACTTCATTCGAAAATTCGTCGGTGATTTTTTTGAAGTGTGTTTTGAGAATCCAAGCGTTTCCGAGCGTATTTCCATACTGGTACATTTTCAGGAAATGGTAGCGGCAGAAGCCTTCCTTGTCAGTCAGGTCGCGGATATCGCTCTCCATGTACGAGGAGCCAGAGCCGAGCGTGAAGTCGAGCAGGTCCTGTTCGAGCTTTTGTTCAATGAAGCAGAAGGGGCACTCGTCATTGGCGGCAAAGGCATCGTTTAAGGGAATGGTATAAAGCTGTTCTTTCATCGATATGTTCTCCTTTTTGTTATGATATAGGTATTTTAACATATTTCACGAAAAAATTTCAAAAAAAGTTTTAAAAATATATATAATTGTCAAAAAATATGGTAAAATGAATACAAATAAATGAAAGAGGGAATGAAGGAGGTTGCTTATGAGTAAGTTTATGGTTGCAGGATTTGTCCAGATGGAGACGATTATTAAGGTTGAAGCTTTGCCAGTTCCGTATAAACAGTTTGAGAGTATCCCAGATCTGGTCAATTCGGGGATTGGCGGTGCAGGGTTTAACGAGGCGATGGCGCTCAAGTGGCTTGGCAACGAGGTGGACTTTATGAGTATGGTGGCAAGAAATATGTCAAGGCGCCAGATTGAGGCATATCTGAAAACGTTTGATGTGAACCTCAAGACAGATTATGTACTGCCAATGTTAGATGGAATGCCCACGTCGGTAATCTTATATTGTAAGGGGAAAAAGCAGACATTTGAGGATGTTAAGGATATCAGGCATGTGGAGTATGATTATGATCTGCTCGAGAGCCGCATACAGGACAAAGATATGATTCTGATGTCCAACTGTAATTTCTGCCGCCCGATTATAGGGCTTGCCAAGAAATATCAGAAGCCGATTGCGGTGAATGTGCGCAGCATGAGAGCGGAGAAGATAGCAAACAAGGAGGATTTTCTGGCGGCAGCAGATATATTATATATCAGTGACGATGATCTTGAGAGCGACCACTATGACTGCATCAAGGAGTGCAGGGAGAAATACAACCCGGAGATTGTCATTATGGGTATTGGGGATAAGGGTGTGATTCTCTACACGAAGGAGGACAACAGCGTGATTGAGTACAGACCGGTAAAGACAAATGAGATCGTGAATACAATCGGTGCCGGAAATGCATTGTTCTCATCGTTTATGCACTATTATGTCAAGACAAAGAATGCCAAGGAAGCAATCAAAAATGCACTGTTGTTTGCTTCGTACAAGATTGGATTTGTTGGAACCTCCAACGGATTTATGACAGAGGAGCAGATTGAGCAGTGGAAGAAGCTGATCTGGCTGTAAAATCAAAAAGGATATCAAAGACTGATATCCTTTTTGTCCTTTATTCCATATAGAGATATCTCAGAAATTCTATGGCGTTGTCGAGGTTGTCTCCATTCACGATAAATCCTAGGATGGGCTCCATACCTACATAGTAGGAGTATTGATTCAGCTTTGGCGCGTCGGTCACGTAGATGCCCACAGGGATCAGTACTTGGGATTCGCCGTACTTGGCATAATAAATTTTGTCCTCAAACTTTGCAAGCAGATCGTCAGGGAGGATTGCTGTGATATCGTGGAGACATTCGGCGCCTGAAAAGTAATCGAGTGTGTCCGCATCACCCACGACGACATCAAGCTCGCCGGTTGATATGACTGCCATCGTCTTTTCGAGTGCCATAAAGGTATTCATGTCCGTGCTGTCAGGCGTATAGTTCATGGTGGCATCAATGTAGGCGTCGTGCGTTTTGACGTCGATGCCCATATGCTCGACAAAACCGTCAATCAGCGCTGTGCTGTTCGAGTCGCCTGTGTCATTGTAGAAAAAGGCGGCAAAGGCAGTATCGGAGGGCGCTGTCAGCATGGAGTATGCAATAGAACCCACAAGGAGGAGTATCACAAGGACCACGATGGTGGTTTTTAGATAATATTCATTAAAATACGCCAGCTTTTCTTTGAGCGGGGCATCCTTTAACTTGGCATTCTGCTCCCGGATTTCATCGTGCATTGAATTGTTTTTGTCGCGGTTTTTGTTGTAGACTTCCATGGTAACACCTCCATCATTAATAATGACTATCATATATGCAAATGCTGGCAAATGTCAATCAACATACTATAAATTTTTTCTAAAGCTGGAATATTACATTGAATTATTCAAGGATATAAGGTATTATTGTAATAATAAATTTAAGGAAGGGATTACATTATGAATGAAAGCTACAAGGAACTATTGGTGAAAAAAGAAAGAGGGGCGAAGGAAGCTATGATCCGGGCGGTGAGTCTGGTGCCGACAGTGCTGATTGGACTTCTCACTCTCCTGACAGCAAAGATCGTTTTTTTTGTTGCGGTCATAGTATTGTGTGTACTTGACTACTTTATATTTCAGTGGACAGATATAGAGTATGAGTATCTGTATCTGGACAAGGAGATCTCCGTGGACAAGATTATGGCAAAGACGAGGAGGAAAAAGGTTCTGACGATCGATGTCAACAAAATAGAGATCATGGCGCCGGAGAAATCCCATCAGCTTGATTCTTACAGGAACCGTCAGACCAAGGTGACAGACCTGAGTGCGGGACATGATCTGCCAGATCTGAAGCTGTACTGGATATATTATGAAGGAAACCAAAAGTTTTTGATGAATCTGACTGAAGATTTTGCCAAGACCATCAAGGGGATTTTGCCTAGAAAAGTTTTTACGGAATAAATGCTTGACAAGCCGTGTCTGCTTTAGTATAATTTTAAAAATATTTTCTAATAATTTAATATTTCTTTAAAATTTTAATTGTACAGGAGGAAGAAAAATGGGTCAGATAATCGGTGAAGGCATTACTTTTGATGATGTACTATTAGTACCAAGCTACTCACAGGTCATTCCCAATCAGGTTGACTTAACAACATGGTTGACCAGGAAAATCAAGCTGAACATTCCTATGATGAGTGCAGGAATGGATACCGTTACAGAGCACAGAATGGCGATTGCCATGGCAAGACAGGGCGGTATCGGTATTATCCACAAAAATATGTCCATTGATGCTCAGGCAGAAGAGGTAGACAAGGTAAAACGTTCAGAGAATGGCGTTATCACAGATCCTTTTTCACTCACTCCCAATCATACACTTGGGGACGCAGATGCCTTGATGGCGAAGTTTCGTATTTCAGGTGTTCCTGTCACCGAGGGCAGAAAGCTGGTCGGTATCATCACAAATCGTGATTTGAAATTTGAGACAGATTATTCGAAGAAAATAAAGGAGTCCATGACCTCGGAGGGGCTCATAACAGCGAAGGAAGGCATCACACTCGAGGAGGCAAAGAAAGTGCTCGCCCATGCGAGAAAAGAAAAACTGCCGATCGTGGATGACAATTATAATCTCAAAGGGCTGATCACCATCAAGGATATTGAGAAGACGATCAAGTATCCACTCGCGGCAAAGGACGAGCAGGGAAGACTGCTGTGCGGTGCGGGTGTCGGCATTACCGCGAATGTGCTAGAGCGCGTGGAGGCACTTGTGGCTGCAAAGGTGGATGTCATCGTGCTGGACAGTGCACATGGGCATTCTGACAATGTACTAAAGTGCCTGAAAATGATCAAGGAGAGCTATCCAGACCTACAGGTCATCGCGGGCAATGTTGCTACAGGGGAGGGCACGAAGGCGTTGATCGAGGCGGGAGCAGATGCGGTTAAGGTCGGAATTGGTCCAGGATCGATCTGTACGACGCGTATTGTCGCCGGTATTGGTGTTCCGCAGATCACGGCAATCATGGACGCCTACGCAGTGGCAAAGCAGTACAATATTCCGATTATTGCGGACGGCGGCATCAAGTATTCCGGTGATATGACAAAGGCGATCGCAGCTGGTGGAAGTGTCTGCATGATGGGCAGCATCTTCGCAGGCTGTGAGGAGAGCCCAGGAACATTCGAGCTGTTTCAGGGAAGAAAATATAAGGTGTACAGGGGCATGGGCTCGATTGCAGCCATGGAGAATGGGAGCAAGGACCGTTATTTCCAGTCCGACGCGAAGAAGCTAGTGCCGGAGGGCGTTGAAGGACGCGTTGCCTACAAAGGAAATGTGGAGGACACTGTATTTCAGCTGATGGGTGGTCTCCGCTCTGGTATGGGATATTGCGGCACACAGACAATCGAGGAATTGAAGAATAATGGCAGGTTTATGAAAATATCTGCGGCAGCCCTCAGGGAAAGCCATCCTCATGATATCCATATCACGAAAGAGGCACCAAACTATAGCGTCGATGAGTAAATATTACAATAAACGCTGTCACCACCTTGTGACAGCGTTTCATTTTTATGTACACGGGCACCCCAAGGAAGCATGTCAGCAGAAGCTGACGGGTGCCCGGAGCCACAGACCTATGTAGAGGAAATAATCCGCAAAAGCGTTGCACAGGTCGCGCGTAGGGAGAAGATAAATTTTCCCTACGCGATTGTCACAGGGTATGGGCACTCGATTGAGAGGGTATAGGAAATTGTATAGGGGGCTTTTCTATTAATGCTGTATAAAAAGTATCGTCTTTATGATGAAGGGATCGAAATTATGATTCCGTCAGAGATCAAGCCGGCAGATTCGTTCCTGCCATCACAGAACAGTTGGCTGTCAAAGGATAGGAAGATTGTGATTCATGTCTCCAGAGGCGGGGCAGATTCGACGGAATCGAATCTCAATAGCCTGTTAAATGGATATTATAAAAGTTTTCGCAGAGATGTCAGCCATTTTGTGTGCAAACATATTATCAGACGCACGATCAACAGGAGAGTTTTTGGGGAGATACAATACACATCGCGCGTGACAGGGTATTGCTTTTATAATGTATTTTTGCTGGGCAGTTATCAGGGAAGGGAGCTTGTGATTACAATTCAGTGTATGGAGAACCAATGGGCGTCAAACGCACATATTTTTGAAAATATTATAGACTCAATTCGAATATTGAAGAAACAAAAGGAGGAGATGGAGGATACAAGGCATGCTGGTTAAGGCGAAAGAGAATCAGATTTCCTTTTTGTTTCAGGAACAAGACCCCTTTCTTGAGATTGGATGCCGGATCTTGGAACAGGAGCACATTGAGCAGATGCTGCCCTATACGAGAATGCAGCAAAGAGGCAGGGAGAAGTTGGTATATCACGCAGATGCGAATACCATGATCTTACTCAGGGATATTGTTCCTAAGCTGGCGGAAAATGATTTGGTGAATCTGCTGTGCGGGATGATTTTTCTAAATATAAAGGTCGAGGAAAATGGTTTTTTGAAGAAGGAGTGCATCTGGTGTAAGTATGATAACCTGTATTATGATAGAGGGAATGGGTGTATCAAGGCGGCAATTCTTCCAATCACGGGAGAATTTCGATATGCAGACGGCGCCAGCTGGCATCAACATTTTGAGGAGACAATGACCTATATTGCCTCGCGCCTGCCTGCGGACAAGCAGCAGTATATTAAGAAGCTGGTACTGATGCTCAAGCTAGGAGAGCTGACGCAGGAGGAGGTCTTAGAGAACTTACAGCGCATGGGCGATGGTGTGTCGGAGGCGACGCAGTGGGGGCAGGCGCACTCGCAGCATATCATATTGAGGCTGCTGTACCGCGGCAGGGACAGGGAGCTGGAATTTTTGATTGACGGCGATGATTTTCTGATCGGCAGGAATGCGCAGATGGCTGATGGCGTTATCACCGCAGAATACTCCAAAGCTGTCAGCCGAAAGCACTGTCTGATTACAAAGATGAACAATAAGTATTTTGTACAGGATTTGAAAAGTGTGAATCATACATTGGTGAATGGAATCATGATACCGCCGTATGAACTAATGGAGCTGGAAAATAATGATATACTGAGTGTAGGGGATATTGAGTTTCGTGTGACGACCAGTGTATCGTAATTCGTAGAAGGGACAGGTTAGAGAAAATGAGAGACACCGTAGAGATCAGATGGCATGGGCGCGGAGGACAGGGCGCCAAAACGGCTGCACTGCTGTTGGCAGATGTGGCATTCAAGACAGGAAAATATGTACAGGGATTCCCAGAATACGGACCAGAGCGGATGGGGGCGCCAATTACAGCGTATAACCGTATCAGCGGCAATCCGATCACTGTGCATTCAAACATCTATGAGCCAGACTATGTCGTCGTGGTGGATGAGAGTCTTTTAGACAGCATTGATGTGACGAAAGGGCTGAATCCAAAAGGGGCGGTCATCATCAATTCCACACGCAGCAAGGAGGAGATTGAGGAGCATCTGCATGGGTATCAGGGAGCAGTCTACACAGTTGATGCAAAAGCGATTTCCATGAAGGCGCTTGGAAAAAATTATCCAAATTCGCCGATGCTGGCAGCGACCGTGGCAGTGTCAAAGATTATGGAGAGAGAAGAGTTTTTGGCGGAGATGAAGGCGTCTTTTCAACACAAGTTTGCGAAGAAGCCGGAAGTTATTGACGGGAACATGATGGCGTTGGAGCTGGCGTTTGAGGCGGCAGTGTAAAGATACAGGCGAAGGCAGGGAGGTACGATATGGCAAGTGATAAAATATATGACAGGATTCATGAACAGAGCCCCTGGCAGGAGATCACAGAGGGAAACAAAATTTTTGAGGCAGCGACATCAAAGGATTTCTGTACAGGAGAGTGGAGGACAGCAACGCCTGAATGGGTTGCTGATCGGTGTAAACAATGTCTTCTGTGCACACCAGTTTGTCCTGATTCATCAATACCAGTGACAGCAGGCAGACGGACAGATTTTGATTATGACCATTGCAAAGGCTGTGGAATCTGTGCGAAGGTGTGTCCGTTTGGCGCGATCAGTATGAGGGAGGGAAAATAAATGGCAGTCAGAGAACGTTTATCAGGCAATGAGGCGGTGGCATATGCCATCAAGCAGGTGAATCCAGATGTGATGCCGGCGTTTCCCATCACGCCGTCCACAGAGATTCCGCAGTATGTGGCAAACTATATTGCAAATGGAGAGATCGACACAGAGTTTATCCATGTAGAGAGCGAACACAGTGCTATGAGTGCTACAATCGGGGCATCGGCAGCAGGCGCAAGAGCGATCACAGCGACTTCCTCATGCGGGATGGCACTGATGTGGGAAGAGCTCTATGTAGCGGCTTCAAATAGACTGCCGATAGTGCTGGCGCTGGTCAACAGGGCATTGTCTGGACCGATTAATATCAATGCGGACCATTCAGACAGTATGGGGGCAAGAGATTCTGGCTGGATTCAGATTTATGCGGAGTCCAATCAGGAGGTTTATGACAATTTCATACAGGCATTTCCGATTGCGGAGGACAAGCGGGTTCATCTGCCCGTCATGATATGTCAGGACGGTTTTATCACTAGCCATGGCGTCGAGAATATCCTGCTTGTGGAGGATGACAAAGTAAAGCGTTTTGTCGGTGCTTACGAACCAGAGCATTACCTGCTGAATGAGACGGAAAGGATGGCACTTGGCCCCTATGCTGTATCCAATTATTATATGGAAACAAAGCGTGCACAGCGGGAGGCGATGATCAATGCGAGGGAAGTAATCCTCGAGACAGCATCGAGATTTGAGGAGATGACAGGGCGCAAGTATGGCTTTTTTGAGGAATATCAGATGGAGGATGCCGAGTACGCAGTTGTGATCATCGGCTCTGCTGCGGGTACCTGTAAGGCAGCAATCGAGGAGATCAGAGCCACCACAGGCAAAAAAGTTGGTCTCATCAAGATCAGGGTATTTAGACCATTTCCAGAGGAGGAGATTGCCAAGGCGCTCTCGAAGGTAAAAGCGGTAGCGATACTGGACAGAAGCGAGATGTTTGCGGCGACGAGCGGACCTCTTGGCGCGGAAGTGCGCGCGGCGATGTATCAGGCGCACAGCACCGCAGAGGTGGTGAATTATTTCTATGGTCTTGGCGGCAGGGATATTACAGTTTCTGATTTTAAGAGTGTTTATGACAATCTTGAAACGATAGCAAGGACACATGTGGTGACAGGGATGTATGAATACATAGGTTTGCGCAGCACACAGTCAGAGGAGGTCTAGGAGAGCATGGAAAAGACAACATACAATTTCAAAGAGGTCATGAGTAAACCAGAACGTCTGGCGCCGGGACATAGAATGTGTGCTGGCTGCGGCGGCACGATCACTGTGCGCGCGGTACTTCGGGCGCTGGAGGAGGGTGACAGGGCAGTCATCGGCAATGCGACAGGGTGTCTTGAGGTATCCTCGTTTATGTATCCCTACACAGCCTATGAGGACAGCTATATTCACAATGCATTCGAGAACGCAGGCGCGACCCTCTCCGGTGTGGAGACTGCTTACCATGTGCTAAAGAAAAAGGGAAAGATCAAGGAGAACTTTAAATTTATCACCTTTGGCGGAGATGGCGGTACGTATGATATTGGATTCCAGTCTTTGTCAGGCGCCATGGAGCGCGGTCATGATATGGTGTATGTGTGCTATGACAATGGCGCCTATATGAATACAGGAACACAGCGCTCGTCAGCAACGCCACAATATGCAGACACTACAACAACACCGGCGGGAAGTGTGTCCGCAGGAAAAGTGCAGGTCAGAAAAGATCTTGCTGCAATCATGGCAGAGCATCATATTCCCTATGTGGGACAGAGCACCTTTACTTCCAATTTTAAGGATTTGTATACGAAAGCGCAGAAGGCAATCTATACACCGGGAGCAGCATTTTTGAATGTGATGTCTCCGTGTCCTAGAGGATGGGGCTATGAGCCAAGCGAGATGATGAATATTTGTAAGCTGGCAATTGAGACCTGTTACTGGCCCATGTTTGAGGTGATAGAAGGGAAGTGGATTTTGAATTATGAGCCGAAAAATAAACTGCCGATCGAAGAATTTTTAAAACCACAGAGACGCTTTAAACATTTGTTTAAAAAAGAAAATGAACAACTCATTGAGAAATTTCAGGAAGAGATTGACCGAAGATGGGAAGAACTCAAAAATAGATGCAGTCTATAAGAAACTAAAAACGCAGGCGACCGAGCCTGCGTCTTTTCGTGTTTTAATTGAATTTTAACTCAGCCTGTATGCGCGCTTCGTCGATTTCAGCTTGCTTTCTGGCCTCATCCTCGGCAGCCTCGCGCAGAAGCCGTTCATAGATCTCATTGGCCTCATGAATGATCTCATCCTGTTCGGGCGGTGTGATCACGTCATCCCCCGGATGTCCTCCGGCTGCAATGAGAGAATCCACGGAGGATTGGCTGCTGGAAGCATACAGGATTGCAGCAAGTGCGGCCTGCGTGTTTGCATCGACTGGCTGCTGTCCATACAGACCGGAATAGGAACCGGTCGTCGCGTTATACGCGGAGTTGTCATATTCCTCTGCATTGGGTTCAGGGTCGTCCTCCTCTAGCGCGAGCAGTGCAGCTTCCTCAGCCTCGATTGCCTCGAGACGAAGTGCCTCCTCCTCTTCTGCCTTGGAAGGCCATATTCTGACCACATCAGGGTTGTACGCTACTAGCCACCATTTGATGACATGGGGGTAGTATTTCTTTAAAAAGTACGCTGTGGCTGGATCCATCATCTTAACACCATCTTTCGAATGAATTACTGTATCTATTTTACCACATATTAAATAATATCGGTAGAAGAAAAGTGAAAATTTACTGAATTGTATCAAAAAATATCGATTTATTGCTTAAGTAGGTTAAAAGGAAATAAAAAGTGTTATAAAAGTATAAACTAAATTGACAAAATAAAAAATAGTGTTATAGTAAATATAGAACAAATAAAACAAAGATATCTACTTTGTGAGAGGAGGAACGTTATGAATATCCAGAAATTTACACAAAAGTCTATTGAAGCAGTCAATCAGTGCGAAAAGCTTGCGATGGAATACGGAAATCAGGAGCTTGAACAGGAGCACCTTCTCTATGCGCTTCTGACGATTGATGACAGCTTGATTCTAAAGCTTGTTGAAAAGATGGAAATCAATGTGGACTACTTTGTCGGCAGGGTTCAGAAGGCGCTGGAGAAGAGGGTGAAGGTCCAGGGAGGGCAGCCGTATGTCGGGCAGTATCTGAATAAAGTACTGATCAGCGCGGAGGATGAAGCCAAGCGCATGGGGGATGAGTACGTATCCGTTGAGCATCTGTTTCTCTCCATGATCCAGAATCCAAACAAAGAAATCAAGGAAATTTTCAGGGAGTATGGCATCACGAGGGAGCGCTTTCTGAGAGTGCTCTCAGAGGTCAGAGGAAACCAGCGGGTTACAAGTGATAATCCAGAGGCTACGTACGATACACTAGAGAAGTATGGACAGGATCTGGTGGAAAAGGCGAGAACGCAGAAGCTCGACCCAGTGATTGGCAGGGACAATGAGATTAGAAATATTATCCGCATTCTATCAAGAAAGACCAAAAACAATCCAGTGCTCATCGGTGAGCCTGGTGTGGGTAAAACCGCAGTTGTCGAGGGATTGGCACAGCGTATTGTCCGGGGAGATGTGCCGCAGGGCTTAAAGGACAAAAAGATTTTCTCATTGGATATGGGCGCGCTGGTTGCAGGGGCAAAATATAGAGGTGAATTTGAGGAACGGCTGAAGGCTGTACTGGAGGATGTCAAGAACAGTGATGGGCAGATTATTCTGTTTATCGATGAGCTGCATACCATTGTCGGTGCGGGCAAGACCGACGGCGCGATGGATGCCGGCAATATGTTAAAACCCATGCTTGCGCGGGGAGAGCTGCACTGTATCGGTGCTACCACACTGGATGAGTACAGGCAGTATATTGAGAGGGACCCTGCACTGGAGCGGCGATTCCAGCCCGTCATGGTCGCAGAGCCGACGGTGGAGGATACGATCAGCATTCTGAGAGGCTTGAAGGAGCGCTATGAAGTATTCCATGGAGTCAAGATCATGGACAATGCACTGGTGAGTGCTGCGGTGTTGTCCAACCGCTATATTACGGACAGATTCTTGCCGGACAAGGCAATCGACTTGGTGGATGAAGCGTGTGCCATGATTAAGACAGAGCTGGATTCGATGCCCGCTGAGCTGGATGAGTTACAGAGAAGAATCATGCAGATGGAGATCGAGGTCGCGGCGCTCAAGAAGGAGGAGGACCGTCTGAGTGCTGAGCGTCTGGCAGCTTTGCAGGCAGAGCTTGCTGAGCAGAAATCAGCGTTCAATAATCGCAAGGCACAGTGGGACAATGAGAAGGCATGTGTGGAAAAGCTCTCTAAGCTGCGGGAGGATATTGAGGAGCTGAACAATCAAATACAGATTGCACAGCGCGAAGGCAATCTGGAGAAGGCGGCAGAGTTAAGCTACGGGAAGCTTCCTGAATTGAAAAAGCAATTGGAAATTGAGGAGGAGAATGTCAATTCCAGAGAGCTGTCTCTGGTGCATGAGAGCGTGTCCGATGACGAGATCGCGAAGATCATATCGCGCTGGACAGGAATCCCTGTTTCGAAGCTCAACGAGAGTGAGCGCAACAAAACACTTCATCTGGATGAGGAGCTGCACAAGCGTGTCGTTGGTCAGGATGAGGGCGTCACGAAGGTCACAGAGGCGATTATACGCTCCAAGGCCGGTATTAAGGACCCAGATAAGCCAATTGGTTCCTTCTTGTTTCTGGGACCGACAGGTGTCGGCAAGACAGAGCTTGCAAAGGCGCTCGCAGCATCCTTGTTTGATGATGAGTCCAATATGGTACGCATAGATATGAGTGAATATATGGAGAAGCATTCTGTGTCGAGACTGATTGGAGCGCCTCCGGGATATGTGGGATATGACGAGGGTGGACAGCTCACGGAGGCTGTGCGCAGGAAGCCGTACAGCGTGGTGCTGTTTGATGAGGTAGAAAAGGCACATCCAGATGTATTTAATATATTATTACAAGTATTGGATGATGGGCGGATTACGGATTCACAGGGAAGGACGGTGGATTTCAAGAATACAATCCTGATCATGACTTCCAATATTGGTGCACAGTATCTGCTAGAAGGCATTGACAGCAATGGCAATATAGAGAACTCGGCGCAGGAGATGGTCATGGGAGAACTAAGAGCGCATTTCAGACCAGAATTTCTAAACCGCCTGGATGAGACAATTCTGTTTAAACCGCTCACAAAGGACAATATTGGAAGTATTATTAGACTGATATTGGCCGATATTAATAGACGGCTTGCGGACAGAGAGCTTCGAATTGAGATATCAGATCGCGCACGACATTTCATTGTGGAGCAAGGTTATGACCCTGTATATGGCGCCAGACCGCTGAAACGATATATACAAAAGCACGTGGAGACACTGGCAGCCCGACTGATATTGGCAGACCGCGTCAAGGTGGGAGATACGATTCAGATTGAGCTAGACAGCTCCGAGACAGAGCTTACAGCAATCACAAAAGCAAAAGAATAAGGGGCGATAGCCCCTTATTCTTTTGCTAAGTCATTTGTGTTTTGGACAAGTGTTTTACCTGTGTCGATCGCGTGGCGCAGCAGAAATTCTTTCCAGATAGGATAGTATTGCGCTTTTATGTGTACCTGATCCCAAGTGTAGTCTGAAACCAGAGCGCCTTCTTTACACAAACTGCTTTCGTTGATATCGATATAAAAGATATCTTTCTGGTTTGCGAGAGTGGCAATCAGTTTGTTCCGCGCTGCGATATTCTCATTGGTGATCGTGTCACTCTCGTCTGATTTTTCCTGTGTAACTAGGAGATTTCCCTGGATAAAGATCAGGGCTTCCGGCTGAAGTTTTCGGATATCATTGACCACTTCCTGATACCGCTCAAAGAAACTTTCCGGTGTTCCAGTGCCGCACTCGTTGATGCCGACCATCAGATAGATTTTGGCAAACTGCGTTTCTGTGAGAATATCATGTATGGACATCTTTTCGTCATTGTATGTAATTTTGGGCTTATTGTAATCATAGATGGAGAGAGAGGTCTTGCACAAAAACGTCGCATTCTCAATCCCGGCGTACTGGCTGATGCCTACGGTACGCGAGTCGCCAATAAAGCAGGCATCGGCAAAATAATCTTCTGTCGCTGTCGTAAATTCATACACCTGTGGTTCTTGGTTCATTCTTGTTGCTGCTTTATCCTCAGCCGCCTCTACAGGTTCCGGCGAGAGATTGGAAATGATTTCCGATAGTGGCTGCTGGGCGGACTCCACAGGCGGCTCCTGTGCCTGCGCAGCAGTGGACAGGACGCTCAGATTGTCAACAGCGTAGCCGGCGATAAAACTGGATAGGTCGGTCATGTACAGTTTATCATGGATGCCTCTCATGGCGGCAGCCAGAGGAGGCGCGGACATTGTGTAGGTGTTTTCGCTGTGATAATACCGGGTATTCCAATAGTTTCCTACGATGCTTAGCAACAATGTGGATGCCACAATCAGTATCAGTAAGGTGTAACTTTTCTGACTGTTTATCTCTTTCATAATATGAATCTTGCCTTTCTAAAATAATATTAATATCTGAAGTACAGGAAGGGGTTGTTGATTCCGATCGCCAGATAATAGACAGACCACCAGAATATGACAAACGCCACGACGACACCCGAAAATCGGTGCCGGATTCTGTCAAACAGTTTTTCAGGGTAATCAGTTGCAAAGAGAATGCTCGCGATCAGCAGTGGCGCATAATCTAATGCAAATCTCGTAAAGTCTGACAAGTCAAAATTTCCTTTTCCGCCGATAAAAGGGAACATCTGCTCCAGATAAACACAGAGTTCCTGAAAGTCGCTGATCGCAAAGATCGTCCAGCTGACGAGAATATAAAAAATCATGTAGGTATGCGACAGCAGCTTTGCAATAAAGTTATCGGCGTTCAGCCAGCGCAGTGTAATATTTTTTTCGATAATCTGAAGAATAAAGATAAAAATTCCCCAGAAGATGAAATTCCATGCCGCACCATGCCAAAAACCTGTGAGAAACCATACGACCAAGAGATTGAAAATAGTGCGGGCTGCCCCTTTTCGGTTGCCGCCAAGCGGGATGTACACATATTCACGAAACCAGGCGCCGAGCGTAATATGCCATCTGCGCCAGAAATCAGTGACACTCCGTGCCATATAAGGATGTTGAAAGTTCGCAGGCATATAAAAGCCGAGCATTTCCCCGAGCCCGACCGCCATCAGGGAATATCCGCAGAAGTCGAAGTAGAGCTGCATGGAATAGGCAAAGGCACCAAGCCATGCGAGCGGAGTAGAGATACTCTCAAAACCGATCGTACACACTTCATTCCACAGTGTGCCTATGCGGTTTGCGATGATGACTTTGTATCCGAGACCGATGATAAAAGTCTTGAGACCATTGTCAAAACCATGGATGGAAATCGTGCGTTCTTTCAGTGCATCGCGGATGTTGGAGTAGACGACGATCGGGCCTGCAATCAACTGGGGAAACATACACAAATACGCGCCAAGGCTGACATAGGATTGATCCGCTTTGGTCCGTCCAAGATAGACATCGATGACATAGGATGCAATCTGGAAGGTATAGAAGCTGATTCCCAGCGGCAGCGTGACGTTGAGTGTATAGAATCTCCAATGGATATCGAGCAGTCTCAGCGCTGCATTAATATTTTCAATAAAGAAATTCGTGTATTTAAAAAAGAGCAAAAATCCAAAATTGTAGATGAGTGATAAAATGAGCAGCATAGTCTGCTCAAGTTTTCTGCCGTGAAAACGTTCTATGCCTCTGCCCAGCAAAAAGTTTACAGTGATGGAACAGAGAATCAGGAACAGATAGTAAGGTTCCCCAAAGCTGTAGAAGACCAGACTTCCCAAAAAGAGAAGAAGATTTCGGCTTTTGGTGGGAAAAATATAATATAAAACCAAAAAAATTGGTAAAAATACAAAAATAAATGAAAGGCTGCTAAAAACCATGATGCTCCCCCATAAATCATGATGCAAACAAAAATATATATAAAAAGCATGAAATACCTGCTGGTTCACAGGTATCTTTTGCTGAATCAATAATTATTATAGCAAAAATAAAAGTATAATTCCATAGAATTATTTAATTTTATTATACAAACAATACCATGAATCTATGAATAAATTATAGCAGATTAAACATTTGAGGCGGATTGTCATACTCATGTATATGCATTGGGGAAAGGAATATGCTCTTGCAGGAATTATAAAAATTTGTTACAGTGTAATGGATAGAAAAGGCTCTTGAGGCTTAAAATTTTTGATAAAGAGGCAATGAGGCATGAATTTATCTCGCAATAAATATATTATAAGGTTCTCGGCTGTCATGATGGCAGCTGTCTTTGCGCTGACAGGATGTAAAATAAAATTAAATGAGCACGCAAACACGAAGATTGTACTGACAACGGGATTTGATAAGGACGAGGTATTTCGAATAGATAAGACCTCCTGCCGGCTGCCGGAAATCATGGTCTATCTGACTAATACCAAGAATCAGTATGAGCAGGCACTCGGCAGCCAGATCTGGGAGACATCCTACAAGGGGGAGACGCTGGAAGAAAATGTCAAGGAGACTGTGCTTGCCCGGATCGCGCGCATCAAGGCGATGAACCTTCTGGCTGCAAAATATGAGATGGCGCTCTCAGAAGAGGAAACCAGTGCTGCCAAAAAGGCGGCGCAACAGTATTATGAATCCCTGAATGAGCGGGAGCGGGAACTTCTGGATGTGGATGAGAAATTATTGTGCACCATGTACGAAGAGTATGCTCTGTCGGGGAAAGTGTATGAATACCTCATCGCGGACATCAATCCTGAGATCAGTGATGATGAGGCAAGAACCATTACGGTTCAGCATGTGCTGATCAAGACGTATACGCAGAATGAGGCGGGGGAGTATGTGCCTTACTCCGAGGAGGCAAAGAGAGCGGCTTATCAGAAGGCGCGCGAAGTACTCGTGAAGGCGAAAGATGGAGAGGAGTTTGCCGGGCTGGTCGCCGTGTACAGCGAGGACAGCAATTCCACCTATTCATTTGGAAAGGGGACAATGGATGCTGCGTTTGAGGAGGCGGCTTTTAACCTCGGAACAGACGAGATCAGCGGTATTGTGGAGTCGGAGCACGGCTATCATATCATCAAATGCATCAGTACGTTTGACAGGGATGAGACAGACAGAAATAAAGTAAAAATTGTGGAGCAGCGCCGGAAAGAGGTATTCAACGAGGAGTATTCGGGGTTTGTGGAGGGGCTTACCAGAAGCCTGAATGAAAAGCTTTGGGCATCTGTGGGGTTTATAGAGGATGAACAGGTGACAACAAGCAGTTTTTTTGATGTGTATCACGAAGTATTCTCGTAAATCAAGAACATATTCTAAAGGAAATATAAACAAAGTCTAAATTATTAGCACTCAGATAGATTGAGTGCTAATTTTTGCTTGACTTTTGCATTTTAGGGTATTAAACTATCTAACAGACAGGGCATTTACCTGATATAAATGATGTTAATAGATATGAGAAAGGAACGTGATTTTTATGGCAGAGAAGCGTGGAAGCTTGTCCATCAACAGTGAAAATATTTTTCCAATTATTAAAAAGTGGTTGTATTCGGACCATGATATCTTTTATAGGGAGTTAATCTCCAATGGTTGTGACGCCATCACCAAGTTAAAGAAACTTGAGATGATGGGGGAGTATGAATTTCCAGCGGATGTCAAGAAAGATATTCACATCATTGTCAATCCAGAGCAGAAGACACTCAAGTTTATCGATACTGGACTTGGTATGACAGCGGATGAAGTGGAAGAGTATATCAATCAGATTGCTTTTTCTGGCGCGACAGACTTTATTGAGAAATATAAGGACAAGACAAATGATGATCAGATTATAGGTCATTTCGGACTTGGTTTTTATTCTGCGTTTATGGTGGCAGACGAGGTTCATATTGATACCCTTTCGTATAAGAAGGATGCACAGCCAGTACATTGGGAGTGCGATGGCGGCACAGAGTTTTCGATGACAGATGGAGACAGGACAAGCGTTGGTACAGAGATCACGCTGTTTCTCAATGAAGACTGCCTGGAATTTTGCAATGAGTACAAGGCAAGGGAGGTCATCAAAAAATACTGCTCTTTTATGCCGTATGAGATTTATCTCGAGAAGGCAAATGCACCAGAGGAGTTTGAGACCATCGATCCCGATGACAAGAGAGAAGATGATGTTGTCGTAGAGACAGTCGAGGAGGAGAAGGAGATTCCCGGCGAGGATGGTGCGGAGCCAACCAAGGAGAAAGTGACAAAGCTCAAGATCAAGAAGCGTCCTGTGCCGTTAAATGAGATACATCCTTTGTGGGCAAAGCATCCAAACGAGTGTACCAAAGAGGAATATATTGATTTCTATCGCAAGGTGTTTGCAGATTACAAGGAGCCTCTCTTCTGGATTCACTTAAATATGGATTATCCGTTTAATATGAAAGGTATCCTCTATTTCCCGAAGATTAATATGGAGTATGAGTCTATTGAGGGAACGATCAAACTGTATAATAACCAAGTATTTATCGCGGATAATATCAAGGAAGTCATACCAGAATTTTTATTGCTGTTAAAGGGCGTTATCGACTGCCCAGATCTGCCGCTGAATGTATCGAGAAGTGCACTGCAAAATGATGGATTTGTGACAAAGATCAGTGAGTACATTACGAAGAAGGTTGCAGACAAACTATCCGGCATGTGCAAGACCGATAAAGAGAACTATGAGAAATATTGGGATGATATCAGCCCGTTTATCAAATTTGGCTGTCTGAAGGATGACAAGTTCTGTGAGAAGATGACAGACTATATCTTATTTAAGAACCTTGATGGCAAGTACTTGACACTGCCAGAGTGTCTGGAAGTAGAGAAGACAGACCCAGATGAAGTAGAAAATAAAGAAGAGAATGCAGCTTCTGCAACAGATGCTGAGACGGGGGAAAAGATCGACGCAGAAATCGTTGATGGGGACGACGATGCGGTGGAGATTCCAACAGAAGACAAAGAGACAAAGGAAAAGATTATCTACTATGTGACAGATCTCGTACAGCAGAGTCAGTATGTGAATATGTTCAAGAAGGCAGGTATGGACGCTGTTGTGCTGCCTGAAAAGATTGATCAGCCTTTTGTGTCCCAGCTCGAAGCGAAGAATGAGGGGATCAAGTTCGCGCGTATCGATGCAGATCTGACAGATACTTTCAAGGCGGAGAACTCCAAGGAAGAAGAGGAGGCGCTCACAAAGAAGAGTGAGGAGATTGCAGAGGTATTCAAGAAAGCCGTGAACAATGATTCTATCACTGTGAAAGTGGAGAAACTCAAAAATGAGGACATTGCATCTATGATTACTGTTTCCGAAGAGTCGCGAAGAATGCAGGATATGATGAAGATGTATGCAATGCCTGGCATGGATTTGGGAATGGGCATGGGCAAAGAGGGGCAAACACTCATTCTGAATGCCAATAATAAACTTGTCTCATATATTTTGGAGAACAAGGAAGGAGAGAATGTAGCGCTCATGTGTGAACAGCTCTATGATTTGGCGCTGATTCAGCAGGCACCATTACAGCCAGATGCCATGACAAAGTTTATCGACAGAAGCAACAAGATTATGATGCTTTTGACAAAATAAAATCATAAAAAATCGAGCGGGTTTTACCTGCTCGATTTTTTATACATTCATTTTTTAGTGTCCATTACATAGAGTTGTGTCATTCGGTCATGATCAACAAACCAAGAGTCCTTGTCCTTGGTGCCCGTAACCTGACAAAGTGTCGTACAGATGCCAAGAGCGGGATTCCAGAGATAATCCCGTTCTTCGTAGATACCAAGCAGGACCTTTCTGTCCACAAGACCTGTAAAACCAAGAGATTTTAGTGGCTTAAGTCTCAATTCAAAACCAAGCCGGGGATTGTATGTCGAGATGATAACCCCCTCTTTGAGAATATTGCGTATTGCTACACTTTCATAGCATCCGCGCACAATACCAACCATACGGATTTCACATGCACGTGTGAGATCTTCATCGCGCAGGTCAGTCTGTAGCAGGTATCTTCCATCCTGGGTTGGAAACGTAAAATTTTCATCTGCAACATCTGAGTAAAGTACGAAACGTCCAACGCCCAAATACATAGCGGGATATTCCTTGCCACAGTACATAACATAGAGCCCTTCACGGTATTCACCGGTGGAGGTGCCTTCAAAATCATAACGCTCCTTCATATTGCCCGCGTCTCCTTCTTTTTTTTCTTGAAAGTATGCAGAAAAAAATAAGTACAACCTATCAATATTTATATCATAGTATATGAAAAGCGTGATGACAAGGGGGTAAGTTAGTACAAAATAACAGCAACACGGAATTTGCGGAATCGTATGATTTTTCGGAAAAATCTTATTTTTCTTATGAATTTGATAAATTCTAAAAAAATTCTAAATATTTAATTGATAAAGGAGAAATAGCGTGATATTATTGATATAATAATGAAGATGTGACTACAGTACCAATGAGCACACGAATTAAGAAAGGCAGGGCAATAGAATATGGCACACACGGTTGAGGAGATATTGGCAGCGGCAAAAAGGGCGGGAGCGTCCGATGTACACATCACTGTGGGTATTCCTCCCAAAATGCGAGTCAATGGAAAGCTGATCACAATGGAGGGGGATCGCCTGCTCCCACCGGATACGTTAGAGATTGCCAATTCCGTGATGAATGACAGCCAGAGGCAGCGTTTTGAGGAAAAAGGTGAAGTGGATATGTCCTTTGCCATCGCGGGCGAGGGGCGTTACCGAGTCAATGTGTATAAGCAGCGCGGGTCGGCTGCCATGGCATTTCGTCTGGTTGATACAGTCGTGCCATCGCCTGAAGTGCTGGGAGTGCCATCATCTGTTATAGATTTATATCAGAAAAAGCGAGGTTTGATACTTGTGACAGGTCCCACAGGCAGTGGCAAGTCCACGACGCTTGCCGCCATTATTGACAAGATCAACAATATGCGGGAGGTACATGTAATCACGCTGGAAGATCCGATTGAATATCTGCACCAGCACAAGCAGGCAATTGTAAACCAGAGGGAAATCGGTTTGGACTCAATGTCATATGCCAACGCGCTGCGCGCTGCGCTGCGTGAGGACCCGGATGTGATTCTGGTGGGAGAGATGCGTGATTTTGAGACGATCAGTGTCGCGATCACAGCGGCGGAGACGGGACATTTGGTGTTGTCCACACTGCATACAATTGGAGCAGCCAGCACTGTTGACCGTGTGATCGATGTATTTCCGCCGCATCAGCAGCAACAGATTCGCGTCCAACTGGCAAATGTACTAGAGGCAGTCATATCACAGCAGTTGGTGCCGATGATAGGCGGTAAGGGGCGTGTCGCAGCATTTGAGGTACTCCACTCAAACTCGGCGGTCAGGAACTTGATACGAGAGGGAAAGACACACCAGATAACAAGTGTTATGCAAACAAATAGAAAAACGGGCATGATGACAATGGACGATGCACTCTGCCAGCTTTACAATGAATACAAAATAGATAAAGAAATGGCATTGCAATTTGCACAGGACCCCGAATCGATGAAAAATAAATTATTCTGATACTTTTATAATATAAGAAACAAACTCCTGTTATGATATCTGCTATTTTTACTTGTTGCTCGAGTGGAGTCAACAGTGACAGATTTTTAGAACAGGAGATTTTATTTTTGATAATAAATGACAAATCAGGGAAAATAGTTTACAATAGAGCTTATTAAATATGGAAAGAAGGTATGATTGCAGTTATGAGACCAAATCCCAGACCACAGGAAATATACAGACATTTTAAGGGAAACATGTACCAGATCATCACCTTGGCACGCCACTCTGAGAATGGCATGAAAATGGTGGTATACCAGCAGCTCTATGCGCCGTATGAGGTGTATGTGCGTCCCCTTGAAATGTTTATGAGTAAGATTGATGCTAGAAAATATCCCAATGAGAAACAAGTATATCGTTTTGAACGGCTGGATATCAAAGGAGAGGAAGCTGCCGAACCGCTCAAAGAGACATCCGTGCAGACACTCAACAGGATTTTGAACAGAGGAAAGAAGGAGCAGGAAGCAGTACAGGAACCAGAGCCAAATCCAAAGCATATTCCTGTGCCAGAACCAATACAGGCAGCATCACCTACAAGTGTGCCGACCTCTGATACGAAAGATAGCGATGCACTCGACGAGGGACTTTTGGAATTTCTGGATGCAGATACCTATGAGAAAAAACTTCAGATACTCAGTATGCTTCATTCAAGGATAACAGATGCTATGATTGATACGATGGCGGTAAGTCTCGATACGGAGGTGAAGGAGGGGGATATAGAGACTCGTTACAATGAGATCAAAAACTGTCTCCTGACGATGGAACGGTTTGAGTGTAATCGACTCAGACTATAGATGATTGGAGAGGATTATGAAATTATTATCAGTGGCAATACCATGTTACAATTCAGCAGCATATATGCGAAAGTGCATCGATTCACTGCTTCCGGGTGGTGAGGATGTGGAGATTATCATTGTCAATGACGGTTCTAGTGACAGTACGCCGGAGATTGCCGAGGAGTACAGAGAGCGCTTTCCGGGAATTATCAAGGTGGTCAACAAGGAAAACGGAGGACATGGTTCTGCGGTCAATGCAGGGATTGAACATGCAAGAGGACTTTATTTTAAGGTGGTAGACAGTGATGACTGGGTGAGCCAGAGTGCGTATCTTCGCATACTGGACAAGATTAAGGAGCTTTTAAATGCTGGAAAGTCCATCGATATGTTTATCAGCAACTATGTGTATGAGAAGGAGGGAGAGAAACGCAAGAAGGTCATGAAATACACACATACACTGCCGGAGGATGAGATCTTTACATGGAAGGATGTGCGACATTTCCGTGTAGGGCAGTATATCCTGATGCACTCTGTCATCTACAGGACGAATTTACTGCGGGACTGCGGACTAAAGCTGCCGGAGCACACTTTTTATGTCGATAATATTTTTGTGTTCAATCCGCTTCCCTATGTCAAGACAATGTATTATATTAACGTGAATTTTTATCGATATTTTATCGGCAGGGAAGATCAGTCTGTCAACGAGCAGGTGATGATTGGAAGGATAGACCAACAGCTTAAGGTGAACAAGCTGCTGGTGGATTATTATATTGCAGAAAAGCAGCACATTCTGACGAATGGTAAAGTGAGAAAGTATATGGTGAACTATCTTGATATCATCACAACAGTCTCTTCTGTGCTGCTGATTCGTTCTGAGCAGGAGGAGAACCTGGAAAAGAAAAAAGAGCTGTGGCAGTATATTAAGAACAAGGACAAAGTGTTGTGGGCACGGCTTCGCATGGGGATTCTTGGCAATGCCATGAACCTTCCGGGAAAGCTTGGGCGGAAGATCTCAGTGGATGGGTACAAGATTTGCCAGCGGATTTTCCATTTTAATTAACTCTTGTAAAATTGCGGGAAAACAGCTATACTAATGTATTGTATGAAAACAGCTATGAAATTTGTAAATACGGAGGAAAGATTCATGTATTCACTTGATGAAGTAAGAAAGACAGATCCCCAGATTGCGGATGCGATTGTGGCGGAGCAGGAGAGGCAGAACAGCCATATAGAGCTGATCGCGTCTGAGAACTGGGTCAGCAAAGCAGTGATGGCAGCGATGGGCAGTCCGTTGACCAACAAATATGCGGAGGGATATCCAGGCAAGAGATACTATGGCGGATGCGAGTGCGTTGATGTTGTTGAGAACCTTGCGATTGAGCGTGCAAAGGAATTATTTGGATGTGACTATGCAAATGTACAGCCACACTCAGGCGCGCAGGCAAATATGGCAGTACAGTTTGCAATATTGCAGCCGGGAGACACAATCATGGGGATGAATCTCGACCACGGCGGACATCTCACACACGGTTCACCTGTCAATATGTCTGGCAAGTATTTCAAAGTCGTTCCTTATGGCGTGGATGACAATGGTTTTCTTGACTATGACAGGATGCGGGAGCTTGCATTGGAGTGCAGACCAAAGATGATCATTGCGGGTGCAAGTGCCTATGCCAGAACGATAGACTTCAAGCGTTTCAGAGAGGTATGTGACGAAGTGGGGGCTGTTCTTATGGTGGACATGGCACATATTGCAGGTCTGGTGGCAGCAGGACTTCATCCAAGTCCAATGCCATATGCGGATGTGGTGACGACAACGACACACAAGACACTGCGGGGACCGCGCGGCGGACTCATTCTCGCAAACCGGGAAGCGGCTGAGAAATATAATTTTAATAAAGCAATTTTCCCTGGTATTCAGGGCGGTCCACTCATGCACGTGATTGCGGCAAAAGCAGTCTGCTTCCAGGAGGCGCTTGGCGATGCGTTCAAGGCTTATCAGCAACAGATTGTGAAAAACGCACAGGCGCTCTGCAATGGACTGACATCCAGAGACATCAAGATCGTATCCGGCGGAACAGACAATCATCTGATGCTGGTGGATCTCACGACCTATGACCTCACAGGCAAGGCTGTTGAAAAGCTGATGGATGAGGCGCATATTACCTGCAACAAGAATACGATTCCAAATGACCCGAAATCACCGTTTGTCACAAGTGGTATTCGTCTTGGAACGCCCGCAGTGACAAGCCGCGGCATGAAGGAGGCGGATATGGATAAGATTGCGGAGGCGATCGCCACAGTCATCAAGGAGCAGGAGAATGGGATTGCAGGTGCAAGGGCAATTGTCCAAGCACTCACAGATAAGTATCCATTGAATGAATGAGTATGAAAAAGGATAGATCAAACAGGGAGAAAAGAAGGCGAAGACGCCTGAAAAACCAGTTTTTCGCCTATTTAGCCCTGATTGTTATCATCGCCCTGATACTGGCAGCCGGCTCTCTGGGGGTAAAAGCTGTTATCCGATATGTAAATAACTACAATGATAAGGTAAACCGTGTGATTGAGGAGGCAGAATCAGGCGTTATAACGGAACAGGAGAGTCAGACGTTTGACATACAAGAGGAGCAGAGCAGCATAGAGTACAATGAAGGGTATACTTCTCCCAATGAGGGAGATCCGCTAGAGAACTTGGTTGAATCGCTGCTGAACGATTTGACCATAGAAGAGATGGTTGCTGGTATGTTCATCGTGACGCCGGAATCCATAACCGGTGTTGAGACAGTAGTCCAGGCAAGCGAAGGCACGAAAACGGCACTTGCTGCAAATCCTGTGGGTGGTTTTGTGTATGCGGCAAAGAATTTTAAGTCATCGGAGCAGTTTACCGAGATGCTTGTAAATACAAAGAACTACTCAAAATATCCTCTTTTCAAGGCAGTCATTGCTGAGTGTGGGACAACGGATTATGGGCTGACCGCTACACCGAAGGCGTCGGAATTATCAGATGCGGATAGTGTCACACAGGCGTATGCAAGTATCGCATCCGTCCTGGCTTCCTATGGTGTGGATATGGATATAGCACCATCAGTATTTGGCGACGCTGCGTGTACAAATGCGGCAGTGCAGGCGGTACAGGGAGCAAAAGTGAGCGCTGTTCTTCGCTCATTTCCGGGTGACGCTGCGGCATCGAAAACTTTAGACGAGCTTCAGGACGGTGAATTTGCCACGTATGATGCGGCGATCAAAAGCGGTGTGGACTGTATCATGGTATCACATGTCCAGGCCAGTGGGTTAACAGGCGACGATGATATGCCATCATCATTGTCCTCAGTAGTGATACAGGATGTCCTCAGAGATACGCTGGGCTTTCGTGGGGTGGTGATGACAGATGCACTTGATGACAGCGCGATAACAAACAGCTATAGCTCTGCGGAGGCTGCTGTGGCAGCAGTGCATGCAGGTGCAGATCTTCTTTTGTCACCAGAGGTTTATCAGGAGGCGTATGAAGGTGTGTTGCAGGCAGTCACAGATGGTACGATTACAAAGGAGCGTATCCGCGAATCAATGTATCGAATCTACCGCGTGAAATATAAGAATACTTTATAGAGAAGTTCCCCTCCAATATAAAAAGGAGGGGAATTTTATTGGAATAGTGTGTGCGTTTACAGAAAAATAATGACGTTGAACAAATTTACAAATCAGATTTTGCAGGTGTATGTGATGGAAATTATAGAGATTAAAGAAAACAAAAAAGATTATCTTGATTTGCTATTATTGGCAGATGAGGAGGAAGATATGATAGACCGTTATCTTGATAACGGCAAGATGTATGTACTTGATGACAATGGTGTGAAATGCGAATGCGTCATAACCGATGAAGGAAATAGTGTGCTTGAAATCAAGAATATAGCGACAGTTACAAACGATCAAGGTAAAGGTTATGCAAAAGCCTTGATTCATTTTATCATTGAGAAATACAGAGAACAATATGCTGTTTTACAAGTAGGGACAGGCGATAGTCCGCTGACAATACCGTTTTATGAAAAGTGTGGTTTTGTCCGCTCACACATCATACCAAATTTCTTTACGGATCATTATGACCACCCAATATATGAGTGTGGTGTTCAGTTGGTGGATATGGTATATTTGCAAAGACCATTCTAAACTCCAATTTGATCACGTTGATAAATAGACACCTGAGAACGAGCTTTTAGAGGAACAAGAAGGATTGAATCCTACACACATCAGGTAATCAAAAAAAGGTTACTGATCAAAATAATAAAAACCTGCAATCCCAATAAAAACCAAGAACTTGCAGGCAAAAAAAGAAAGCGATAGACGGGGCTCGAACCCGCGGTCTCGACCTTGGCAAGGTCGCGCGTTACCAACTACGCCACTATCGCATTAATAAGATTGATACAATCTATCTTAAAGACAAGAATTATTATACTAAATATAGTATATATTGTCAACAGTTTTTTTGTTTTTTTGCAAATTTATTTTAATAATTTTGGTCAGGACCTCCTTTTGCTTGTATTTTGAATCCCAATGAATTATAATAATCTGGTGCGTGTATAATACCTGTAATATTGGGTATATAAACATCGTGAGAAAATAGAAAGAGCATCGGGAGAGGATTTATGGATAGGAAAAAGTACATTACAGAAGATGAGCGCAAAAAATGTCAAAAAGTAGTAAACGCTTTTGCGGAACTATATGAGACTACCAATGATGACATTGTAGTTTTAGACGGGGGGAGATATGGGTTTATCAAGCTGCAGTACTACAGCTATCCCAACGGATTCAATACTTCCATAACATTTACGGACAGCAGTGCGTTATTTGATGATCTTTGGGAGGATTGGCTGAATATGCAACTCTATGATCTGGTGAAGGGAACACCGATGATCGAGCTTGACTATGAGGACATATTTATGAGTTTGCCGGAGGAGAAAAAAGACACATTGATGCAAAAGAGGGAATATTTTGCAGAGAAAGCGGATATATTTGATTAAATGATTGGGGACTGCATGGTGGCAGTCCCCATAAAGTATGCGGCAGGAGTGCCGCCTTAAGCCTTGGCGAGTGCTATGATCTTTTTTAGATCTGCGATAAGTTCATTGGAGTAGGCGGCAGCCTCATTATAAATCTGCTGCGCTTTACCATATTCCTGATTGTTGATAGCAGTGATGGCACTTTGACCATAGGTATGAAATTTTCTATGTTTGCCTTCTAGTTCTTTCCAAACAGGCAGGACACCAGGAATATTTGGCGTTACAGCATAGTAAAAATGTCCAAAACCACATCGGGAGGAATCTAACTGAAGTGGTATGATGTTTTTGCTGTCCACAATCTTTTTGAGATTGCCAAGCCATGTCTGATGGGCAGTGATGGCATTGTTTATGTATTGAATAAATTCTGTGTTTTCTATGTGGTAGAAAGCGTCGTCGGACATTTTCCCCATCTTTTTGACAGAGTCGTCAAGTGTTTTCTCGATATTGACAACTGGCTCTGCTGATTTTTTGAGATCGCGGCCAACCGAACGCATAAATTCTGTGCTTTCATTCAACTGGTTTTCCATCTCTGCCATAGCACTGCTGATCTCCTCGCTGACAGATGCCATGGAGCTTATGGAGTCATTGATCTGTGAAATGTGGCTCTTGCTCTCATCATTCAGCTCCCACACATTTGCGATTTTGTCCGCCATGGATTTCAGGGATTGTATGGTGGTGTCGGAACTCTGCGAACTCTTTTTTGAGGCGTGACGCATGTTCTCTACAAAGGTGCCCATGTCCTTGGTCAATTTCTGTGTTTCCTCTGCAAGCTCTCGAATCTCGCCTGCAACGACAGCAAATCCTTTCCCAGCCTCACCAGCTCTCGCAGCTTCAACCGAGGCGTTCAGGGCGAGCAGGTTTGTCTGGAGAGAGATGGTATCAATGCCAGACAGGATTGAACTAATATGATTGATAAGGCTTATGAGCTCATCCATGTCGGTCTGCATCTCGCCGGCAGCTTTGATAGTCTGCGCGGAAAATTCCTTGATAGCGGTCAATTCCTCCTGACCTTCCTCGATTTTTTTATATACTTGATCTGTGTCTCCTGAAATCTGGATAATGGTATTGGTCAATTCTTCCTGAGGGTTGTTTGTGTTCCCGGAGGTAGCGCCAAATATTGTATCCGTAGCTTTCGCTATTTTATTAGAGATATCGACAATTTTTTTCGTCTGATGCTGCAATGTCAGATCAAGAGAGCTGATTTGCATGACAGCGCTGATATTTTTGTCAAATACTTCGGCAAATTGCTTTCTTCCGTCAGCTAATCGGTCATACATCACACCTAGTTCTGGTTCTCTGGAATAGTCAGCACGTTTCAGTTCTGAAACAGCTTTCATAAGTATTGCTTTGTTTTTTCTCGTTATCATTTATGAATCTCCGTTTCTTTTTAGATTGTAATTAAATAAAAGTTAATTACCTGATAATTATATCTTACGTGATTTTTCTATTTTTTCAAGTACTTTCTGAATTAAATTGCGAAATTTAAGACTTTTGGTAAAATGAGCCGTGCAGATTGTCAAAAAGGAATTTAAGAAGTATAATTATACCAGAAAGCATTATGCAAAACTCTGGAAAAAAGTTCGCGAGATCTTGCGGCTGACAAAGGACTGCTGGACAGAGATTGAAATTGGAGGAAGAGGATTTATGAAATTCAGTTTAAAGGAGGACGCAAAACGGATTGTTGTCATCTGTATTGCGTCTGTGGTCATGGCGTTAAATATCAAGACATTTGTTCGAACAGGCGGGCTGTATCCGGGTGGTGCGACGGGACTGACGCTGCTAATTCAGCGGATTGTCGAGCTTTTTTTTGGCTTTGAGTTACCGTATACGGTCATCAATATCTTGCTGAATCTGGTCCCGATCTATATCGGATTTCGCTTTATTGGCAAGAAGTTCACGCTGTATTCATGCCTGTGCATCATGCTGACCAACGTATTGACGGATATCCTGCCATCGAGGGCGATTGTCTATGATACGCTGTTAATCAGTGTCTTTGGCGGAATGATCAACGGCTTTGCGATCAGCATGTGCCTGATGATGAATGCGACAACAGGAGGCACAGATTTTATTAGTATCTATTTGTCAGAGAAAACAGGGATGGATTCGTTTAATATTATTCTTGGCTTCAACGCAGTGTTATTGGTCGTGGCGGGGCTGTTGTTTGGTTGGGAGAAGGCGCTGTATTCTATCATTTTCCAATATGCCTCCACACAGGTTCTGCGCACCTTGTTCAAACAGTACCGCCAGCACACGCTCTTGGTGGTGACAAACCATGCTAGGCGGATTTATGAGGTGATTGCCAAGGACAGCAACCACGGCGCGACAATCATAGAGGCGGAGGGGTCTTATGAGCATCAGGAGCGCAAGATTGTCTATTCTGTCGTGTCGCGCGCAGAGTGCAAAGAGATTATCAAAGGCATCAAGGAGGTTGACCCAAAGGCATTTGTGAATGTAATCAATACACAGCAGATTTCAGGGCGTTTTTACCAGAGACCTTATGAATAATGTGGTAGCACAGTACAAAAAATATAATAATTTAATCAAAAAAGGAGAAATAACATGGAAGATTTTAAATTTTCTACACTGGAGTACAAGCGTCCAGACTGTGAGGGTTTCGCAGCGTTTGCGGCAGAGACCAAGGAGCGCATTGAGCGCGCGGCGGGCTATGAGGAGGTGAAGGAGGCAATGCTTGCGTATGACGAGCGGCAGAAGGACTTTTTCACAGATGCCTCGATTCTGCATATCCGGCATACACTGGATACGACAGATGCTTTTTATGAACAGGAAAACGACTATTATGAGAGCGCCTATCCGACAATCCTGCCGCAGCTTCTTTCGGTGGACGAGGCATTGATGAACAGCCCATACCGCGCGGAGATTGAGAATGAGTACGGAAAGCAGTTTTTTTCGAGAAAAGAACTGGAGAAAAAGGCATTTTGCGAGGCAAATATCCCACTGATGCAGCAGGAGGCGAAGCTGTGCAGCGAGTATGAAAAGCTGATGGCGACAGCACAGATTCCTTTTGATGGAAAGACGCTGAATCTGTATGGCATACAGAAGTATTTTGAACATGAGGACAGAGCGGTGCGCAAAGGGGCAGTCCGCGCGTACTCAGAATTTTTTCACCGAAATGAGGAGCGCCTAGAAGCAATCTGGGAGGAACTGATTCAGACGCGCAATCAGATGGGGCGCAATCTCGGGTTTGAGAATTATATTCCGGTGGGCTATATGAAACAGGGGCGCACAGACTATGGGCAGAAGGAGGTGGAGTCCTTCCGCGAGCAGGTACGCACAGTGATTGTGCCAATCTGCCAGAAATTGTATGAAGCGCAGGCAAGGCGCCTTGGCGTTGCTGATTTTTCTTTTTATGATGAAAAGCGCATCTTCCCGGACGGCAATGCAGTTCCTGCGGGCGATGATGATTTCATGGTGAATCAAGCGGCAAAAATGTATCATGAGATGAGTCCTGAGACCGGAGAATTTATTGATTTTATGATCAGTCATGAGCTGATGGATTTGAAGAATAAGCCGGGCAAGGCATCGACAGGATATATGACTGAGTTGCAGCGCTATCTGGCGCCATATGTATTCTCGTGCTTTAACCAGACCATTGGAGATATGCAGGTGCTGACGCACGAGCTGGGACATGCCTTTGCGGGCTATATGGCGATGCGCAGCCAGCCGATCTCTGATTATTATTCTGAGTCAACGGATATCGCGGAGATTCACTCTATGTCGATGGAGCAGTTTTCATACCCTTATGCAGAGCGCTTTTTTGGCGCGCAGGCGGACAAATTCCGTTTCGCCCATTTGCAGGAGGCAGTCACATTTGTGCCGTTTGGCGTGGCGGTGGATGAGTTCCAGCATATCTGTTATGCGAATCCGAATCTGACGCCAAAAGAGCGGACGCTCGAGTGGAAAAAACTAGAACAGAAGTATATGCCGTGGCGTGCCTATGACGCAGATGACTTTTTTGACAGAGGTGGTTACTGGTATCACAAGATTCATATTTATCTGTATCCAATGTACTATATCAATTATACACTCACGACTATGGGCGCGATGGAGTTTAAGAAAAAAGAGAAGGAGGACCATGCGCGTGCGTGGGCGGATTACCTCAATCTCTGCAAGTGCGGCGGCAGCATGAGCTATCTGGAAACACTGCGCTATGCAAACGTCTCAAATCCATTTGAACAGGGCAGCGTGGCGCGTGCGGTCGGCGTGGCGCGCGACGAGCTGATGAATAGTAAATTTATGAATAATAAATTTATGTAAAATGAGCAGGGAAGAATCCTCTTCCCTGCTCGTTTTGAGTATCAAAAAATGATCTCAATCACGCTGGCGCCCTGATCTGGGGTCACGATGGAATCATTGCCCTCGATGGTCAGGAAACCGTTCTTTGCCTCCGCAGCGTGCATGTTGATCATGCGGATGGTGTAAGGCTTCGTGCTGTCTGCGGTCACAAGGATGCTGTGTCCCTGCCTCTTTATGGAAACGTAAAGCTCCACGGTATTATTCATGCTGTAAACCTGTGTGGTAAGCTTTATACCGTCATGAATTGCATAGACGCGCAGTTCGCAGCCGTCAGCATAGTCATAGTCCGGTCTGTCATCATGTGCACCGACCGCGATGACCGAGTTTTCGCGCACCATCAGAGGAATACTCAGATAGCTGTGCTGCTCTTCAATCCATGTACCGCCGCGGTATTCCTTTCCGGTGAAGAAATTTGTCCAGATACCGTGCGGCAGATAGTATTCAGCTCTGCTCTCATCATTGAAGATGGGGGCGACGAGCAGGCTGTCGCCAAGCATATACTGCTTGTCAAGATAGTGGCAGTTTTTGTCTTTTGTGAACTCAAGCACCATGCTCCGCATACTGGGGATGCCCTTGGTGGCAGCAGTGATTGCAGTCTTGTAAATATAGGGCATTAACCTTGCTTTCAGGCGTGTGAAGAAGCGCAGGACATCGACCGCTTCCTCATCATACATCCAAGGGACGCGGTAGGACTGGCTTCCGTGGAGCCTGCTGTGTGAGGAGAGCAGGCCAAATGCCACCCAGCGCTTGTACACATCTGCCGTGGAGGTATGCTCAAAGCCGCCAATATCGTGTGCCCAGAAGCCAAAGCCGGACATGCACAGAGACAGTCCGCCGCGCAGGCTCTCCTCCATAGACTCATAGTCTGACCAGCAGTCACCGCCCCAGTGGACAGGGAATTTCTGACCGCCAACAGTGGCAGATCGTGCAAAGAGCACCGCCTGACCTTTTCCGCGCTTTCTCTCTAGCAGCTCATATACACATTTGTTGTAGAGATATGTGTAGTAGTTGTGCATTTTCTTGGGATCGGATTGGTCATAGTAGAGTGCATCGGTAGGGATTCTCTCGCCAAAGTCCGTCTTAAAGCAGTCTACGCCCATATCGAGAAGAATCTCAAGTTTCTCCTGATACCATTTCCATGCCTCGGGATTTGTAAAGTCCACGATTGCCATTCCCGGCTGCCACATATCCCACTGCCATACCTGACCATTGGGGCGTTTGATAAAATATCCTTTCTCCATGCCTTCCTGAAAAAGCACAGACTCCTGTCCAATGTAGGAGTTAATCCATACACAAATGTTTAGCCCTTTGTCCTTGATGCGCTGCAACATGCCCGCAGGGTCGGGGAAAACGCGGCTGTCCCACAAGAAGTCGCTCCAATGAAATTCTTTCATCCAAAAGCAGTCAAAATGGAAGGTACGAAGAGGAATCCCACGCGACAGCATTCCATCGACAAAGCTCATGACCGTCTCCTCGTCGTAGTTTGTCGTAAAGGAGGTAGACAGCCACAGACCAAAAGTCCACGGGGCAGGCAGTCCCGGCTTCCCGGTAAGATCCGTGTAGCGCTTTAGAACATCTTTGAGTTCGAATCCATTGATAAGGAAATAGTCAAGATACGTTCCTTCCACAGAAAATTCTGTCTTTGTGACCATCTCTGTGCCGATTTCAAACTCGACATTTTCCGGGTGGTTGACAAAGACGCCATAACCTTTGCTCGAGATAAAAAACGGGATATTTTTATAACACTGCTCGGTGCTCGTCCCCCCGTCGGCGTTCCAGATCTTGACGCTCTGGCCGTTTCTGACAAAGGGCGTGAAGCGCTCGCCAAGACCATATATTTTCTCATCCACGCTGATGCCAAGCTGCTGGCGCATATAGGTGTCATGATTGTCGCCCCTGTCATAGGCAAGTCCGCGCCAGTCTGTTTTGATGAGTGCAAGATCTTTTTCCTTTGATTCTGTGATACATTTTCCGTTTCTGGTGTAGCGCATATACCAGTGGTTTTTGCCGATCTCGAGAGCGAGAGAGCCGCTGTGAATGATGATGCATTCCTCATTCTCCTCCACGTTGAGCGGTCTGGCGTCAACATTGATATCAAAGGTCGGATAGGCGCTCACCGCGCCGAGATGATGATAGGTTTCTACGCGGATAATCTCATCCATGGGGGCAGTGATGATCAGCGTCAGGTTGATGCCGCCGAGCGTGTCTCCCCTGTGATTGATGTGTATTGTTGGTGCGCATATGGTCACTTTATCAGTCTCTACTTTTGTAAAATATGCCTGCTGTGGTGCAAAGCATTCACAGCCTTCCTGCTGAAGCCAGCAGCCGTTACTGAATTTCATCCTTACCTCTTTTCTGCGCCGGTCTTGTCCTGTATTAGTTTGTAGTGGTGCTGTGTGGTAATGCTGCACCCGGCACTGTGCGAGCGTGTCTATATGTATCATATCATATCAGAGAAAAAATAAAATGAAATTTTTTAAATAAGTTGGTCAAAATGATAGGAGTATGGTAAAATAATAAGAAAGAATCATTTGGAGGAGAATTGATAGACCTTTGTGCGGGATAAAGAATTAAAATTAAGAATAAAGGAGGAATTTGTATGAAACTTACCTTTGTGGGAGCAGATCATCAGGTGACGGGAAGTTGTCATTTCATGCAGGCATGCGGCAAGAATATGCTCGTGGACTGTGGGATGCAGCAGGGCTCTAATCCCTTTGAGTGCTGTGAGATGCCCGTGGACGAGGCGCAGATTGACTATGTGTTTCTGACACATGCGCATGTGGACCATTCGGGAAATCTGCCATTATTGTATGCGCGGGGCTTTCGCGGACAGGTTTTTACGACGGAGGCTTCCGCCGATTTGTGTTCCATCATGCTGCGCGACTGTGCGCATATCCAGATGCAGGAGGCAGAGTGGAAAAACAGAAAGGCAAAACGGCATTCTGGATTAGAGCCGGTCGAGCCAGCATATACCATGGAGGATGCGGACGGTGTGATCAGAAATATTGTGCCATGTGCGTATAATCAGGACGTGGAGATTAGCGACGGGATCAGGATACGGTTTACCGATGTCGGACACCTGCTTGGCTCTGCCAGTATCGAGGTCTGGCTGACAGAGGATGGCGTGACCAAAAAGATCGTGTTCTCAGGCGATATCGGCAACAAGAATCAGCCGTTGATCAAGGATCCCATCTACACCAAAGAGGCTGATTATGTTGTCATGGAAGCCACCTACGGAGACCGGTATCATGCCAAACAAAAAGAGGGGTATGTGTCGGACCTGGCTGAAGTGATCAACAACACTTTTGCGAAGGGCGGCAATGTTGTCATCCCGTCATTTGCGGTGGGCAGGACCCAGGAAATTCTGTATTTTCTAAGAAAGATCAAGGCGGATAACATGATACCAAACTTCCCGCGCTTCGAGGTATATGTGGACAGTCCGCTCGCTGTGGAAGCGACAGGCGTCTTTCAGAAAAATATCTACACCTGCTTTGACGAGGAGGCGATGGAGCTGGTAAATAAGGGCATTAATCCGTTGAATTTTCCCGGATTAAAGCTTGCCATTACAAGTGAGGAGTCTAAGGAGATCAACTTTGACATGACGCCGAAGGTCATTATCTCTGCGAGCGGCATGTGTGAGGCAGGGCGTATCCGCCATCACTTGAAGCATAATCTGTGGAGACCGGAATGTACGATCCTGTTCGTTGGCTATCAGGCAGCAGGCACGCTGGGGCGCATATTAATAGAAGGCGCAGACGAGGTGAAGCTGTTTGGTGAGCCAGTGGAGGTCCGGGCAAAGATCACACAGCTTCCGGGACTCAGCGGTCACGCGGACAAGGGCGGACTGATTGAGTGGGTCAATGCTTTTGAGACTAAGCCTGATAAGGTTTTTATCGTGCACGGCGAAGATATGGCGTGCACCCTGTTTGCGGAGTGCCTGTGCTCAGAGCATGGACATGATGCCTATGCCCCTTATTCCGGCACAAGGATCGATCTGCTCACAGGCGCTGTTGAGTTTGAGGCATCACCAGTAGCTGTCAAGAAACGTCTGCGCAGTGTATCAGATGTATTTGCTAGACTTCTGGCTGCTGGACAGAGACTGATCGCAGTTATTTACAAGAATGAAGGCAGACCCAATAAGGAGCTGGCGAGATTTGCAGATCAGATTAACTCTTTGGCAGATAAATACGAATGAGATGAGAAGAAAGGAGAAGAAATTGACATGAATCTGATAGCGGCTGTGGACAACAATTGGGCAATCGGTTTACAGAACAGTCTGCTGGTACGCATTCCAAGAGATCAACAGATGTTTAGAGAGATGACGGAGGGAAAAGTCATCGTTGTGGGCAGGAAGACATTTGAAACCTTTCCGCAGAAGCAGCCGCTGAAAAACCGCGTCAATATCATTCTCTCGAGAGATGAGAAATATAGCGTCAAAGGTGCCCAAGTAGTGCATAGCATTGACGAACTTCGAGAAGAACTTCAAAAGTATGATCGGACGGATATTTTTGTGGCAGGGGGCGCGAGCGTGTACGAACAGCTTCTCCCGTATTGTGACACAGCACATATCACAAAGATTGATTATACTTATCAGGCGGATGCGTACTGCCCGCGGCTCGACGTGATGGCAGACTGGGAGTGCACCGCAGAAAGCGAGGAGCAGACTTATTTTGATATTGAATATTATTTTCAGAAATATGAGAGAAAAAATAGTCTGAAATGTTGACTTTTGCGTGCTGACGTATAATAATAAGAAATTAAGGAGTGTCCTGGACAGGTATTCAGGAACGCCAGACTGCCGCTGAGAGTTTGTGGCAGGGTATGGCAAGCGATAAAAGTATTTGTCGTTTGTCTGTGCAATGCACATTAAACAGTGCAGGTAAATGCAGGGATTTTGTGCGTTTACAATAACAGACTAGAGGAGGAAAAGGTGAAAATGGAGAAGAAAGATTTGGATTGGTCCAGCCTTGGCTTCGGTTACAGACAGACCGAAAAGAGGTATGTTACGAATTTTAAGAATGGTGCGTGGGATGATGGTGTACTTACAGAGGATGCCACAATCGCGCTCAATGAGTGCGCCGGAGTTCTGCAATATGCACAGACCTGTTTCGAAGGGTTAAAAGCATACACAACACAGGATGGCAAGACTGTTGTGTTTCGGCCGGACCTGAACGAGCAGCGTATGCATGACAGCTGCGTGCGCCTTGAGATGCCAACGCTTCCAGAAGGGCGTTTTGTGGAGGCTGTGAAGCAGGTAGTTCGTGCAAATGAGGCATATGTGCCGCCGTACGGCTCCGGTGCAACACTCTATATTAGACCCTATATGTTTGGTATGAATCCTGTCATTGGCGTGAAGCCGGCTGACGAATACCAGTTTCGAATCTTTACGACACCAGTAGGACCTTATTTTAAGGGCGGCGCGAAGCCACTCACAATTAAAGTCAGCGAATTTGACAGGGCAGCACCAAATGGAACAGGGCACATTAAGGCAGGTTTGAACTATGCGATGAGTCTCCATGCGATCGTCACTGCGCACAAAGAAGGTTTTGATGAAAATATGTACCTTGATCCCGCAACGCGCACCAAAGTGGAGGAGACAGGCGGTGCAAACTTCCTGTTTGTGACAAAGGACAACAAAGTAGTCACACCGAAATCCAGCAGCATTCTTCCATCCATCACCCGCCGTTCACTGATGATCGTGGCGAAGGAGTATCTCGGTCTGGAGGTGGAGGAGCGCGAAGTGCTCTTTGATGAGGTGAAAGATTTTGCAGAGTGCGGTTTGTGCGGCACAGCAGCTGTAATCTCTCCGGTAGGAAAGATTGTCAACAAAGGTGAGGAGATCTGTCTGCCGTCAGGCATGGACCAGATGGGACCTGTGACCCAAAAGCTGTATGACACATTGACCGGCATCCAGATGGGACGTATCGAAGCGCCTGAAGGCTGGATTGTGGAAATCTGATAGATAAAAGGGACTGCCAGAAATTGCTGTTTGCAGAATATGTAGTAAATGGTAATATTTTCTGGACAGTTCCTTTTTACGACTTTAACTTGTAATTTATGGGAATAAACACTGCCTATTTCGCCATTTACTTCGTTGTCGTCAGTCGCTGTAGCCACCGCTATACATCCTTTCTCTGCCTCGAAAACGGACGTTGATCACACTTTATTATGGGTCAGTATAGTAGTGAGAAATTTAAGATTTTTCTAATTGTCAATGCCCCCAATTTGATCAAATCTCACTGTTAATTTGACAAGAAAATAAAAAAAGAATTGTCAAGTGGGTTAAAACGTGGTAGACTTATGTCGATATAAGATAATATAATGATGGTCTGTGATTATTTTGTAGATGAAGGAAAATTTAAGGTAGTAGTTATATACATAATCCTTATGATAAAAATTTGATTGGAGGAGTCTCAAGTGAGAAGTGCACAGAAGCAGGAAGTGTTAGAGCTGATCAAGAGTTTGCACCAAGCTCATGAAGAAATCAAAGAAGCGTTAAATCAGCAAAAACAGACATTGGCACAGAATATGATTGCCGAATGTCAGGAATTTGCTGTATCTCTCGGAGAGAATATTGAGAGGCTCGAATGCCAAGGACATATCACAGTAGCATATATAGAAGAATATTGCGAAGCTCTTTTTCACATTCATGAAGAAGTAGAAGGCAATCATTACAACGAAAATAAAATCATTAAAGTTCTAAAAAAGCAGCTCCTCAAAGTCGAAAACAGTGCTAAAAATGATATTACGATCAGAAAGGAAGCAGTGTTTCTACCGTACAAGGCAAGTATGTGGGATAGCTTGGAGAGCGTATGGAAAGCGGCAGATGAAGATGAAAATTGTGACGCTTACGTTATTCCGATACCATATTATGATAAGAATCCAAACGGAAGCTTTCGGGAGATGCATTATGAGGCAGATCAATACCCTGATTACGTTCCAATCACGCGATATGACGAATACGATTTTGAGAAGCGTAAGCCGGATATGATTTATATACATAATCCTTATGATAATTTAAATCTTGTCACAAGCGTACATCCATTTTTTTATTCAGACAACTTAAAAAAGTTTACAGACAAGCTCATCTATATTCCATATTTTGTTCTAGGCGATATTAAGCCGGATGAAGATGAGAGCATAGAAGGCATGAAACACTTCTGCACCGTACCGGCAATATACAATGCAGACAAAGTCGTCGTGCAATCAGAGAACATGCGTCAAGTTTACATCAAGGTACTCATGGATGCAGCCAATGACCACAGCGAAAAAGCCAGAAAATATCTCGAGAACAAGATTCTCGGACTCGGTTCACCGAAGTTTGACAAGGTGGCGGATACGAGGAGAGAGGACATCAAAGTGCCGGAGGAATGGCTAAAAATTATCGAAAAACCAGATGGCACTTGGAAGAAGATTATCTTCTACAACACAAGCGTTGCTGGGCTGCTGGCACATAATGAGAAGATGCTCGAAAAGATGGAGTATGTGTTTCGCATATTCAAGGAAAATCAGGATGATGTGGCGCTCTTGTGGCGACCACACCCATTGGTAAAAGCGACTGTTTCTTCAATGCGTCCACAACTTTGGGCAGAGTATGACAAATTATTGAGGCAGTATAAAGAAGAAGGCTGGGGTATCTATGATGACTCGGCGGATTTGGAGCGAGCAATAGAAATCAGTGATGCGTATTATGGGGATGGCAGCAGTGTGGTGCAGTTGTATCAGCAGACGGGGAAGCCGATTATGATACAGGATGTGAGGATAGTTAGTTGATAAAGGAAAATAAATGAATAGCCAATACATAAAAGAGTTGACAGCCAAAATCGAAAATACAGAGTTTTGGTATGGAAAAAGTCCGCAAGCAAAATCTGAATCTTATGATGAAGGAATTAGCTTATTAGTGGACATATTTACCAGACATAAGGAGAAGAATGCACAGTTGTTTTTTATGGGAAACGGCGGGAGCTCGGCTATTGCGAGTCACATGACAGCTGATTTTATGAAAAACGGTGGTATGAATACCTATAATTTATATGATAATGCAGTTACTACATGTATGGGGAATGATTACGGATATGAATATATCTTTTCAAGACCAATGGAATTTCTTGTGAGAGAAGGGGATCTTGTAGTGGCGGTAAGCAGTTCAGGAAATTCGGCAAATATTATTCATGCTGTGCAAGTTGCAAAGAAAAAACAGGCATCTGTGATAACTTTTACAGGATTCAAACCAGAAAATAGTGTAAAGCAGCTAGGGGACATCAATGTCTATGTACCTTGTGAAAAATATGGAATGGTGGAATCTATTCATAACCTGATATTACAGCAGATCGTTGATGTGATTATGGAACGGGATGGAGTGCGATTCTAAAAGGTAGTAATAAATATGATTGAGAAAAGATCAGCTGTATTCTTAGACCGGGATGGGGTGCTCACGGTAGAGAAAGGATATATTACTGTTAAGAAAGATATGGAAATATTTCCATATGCAGCAGAGTGTATCAGACAGATACATCTAAAAAGATATTATGCAATTGTTATTACCAATCAAAGTGGGGTGGCAAGAGGCTATTTCACTGAAGAAACTCTTAATGAAATGAATGATGAATTGATAAGTAGGACACAGGTCGATGCTGTTTATTACTGTCCACATCATCCAGAAGGAAAAGTAGAAAAGTATCGATGCCGCTGTCATTGTCGGAAACCGGAGATAGGAATGTTCGATATGGCATGTAAACAATTTTGTATTGATATAGAGAACTCGTATATGGTAGGAGATCGCGCAGGAGATATCATCGCAGGACAGAGAGCAGGAATGACAACTGTATTGCTTGAGTCCGGGTATGGGACTGCTAGGCTAGAAAAAAATATTACTGCTGATTATACATTGAAGGATTTGAGGGAAGTAATCCAGATATTAAGATAGATTTAATAAAAAAGAGGGGAAAGACATGGTTTCATTGGTTACAGGTGGATGTGGATTTATTGGATCTCATATGGTAGATCGGTTGCTGTCAGAGGGACATATAGTTCGGGTAATAGATAACTGGACAACAGGCAGACCGGAGAATCTTGCCCATCAACAGGAGAATGGTAATTTGACAATCTATCATATGGATGTCAGAGATAAGGAAGAAATAGCACCTGTATTTAAGGGCGTTGATTATGTGTTTCATTTTGCTGCATTGGCAGATATCGTGCCATCTATTCAAAAGCCGTGGGAGTATTATTCATCGAATGTTCTTGGCACATTCAATGTTGTGGAATGTGCCAAAAGTGCAGGTGTTAAAAAACTAATCTACGCAGCCTCGTCTTCGTGCTATGGTATTCCAGATGAGTATCCAACGAAAGAGAGTGCGGAAATCAGACCACAATATCCATATGCATTGACGAAGAGATTAGGAGAGGAAACAGTGCTTCATTGGGGACAGGTTTATGGATTACCTGTAGTAACATTGAGATTATTTAATGTATATGGAACTAGATCGAGGACCTCTGGAACATATGGTGCTGTGTTTGGTGTGTTTTTGGCACAGAAGCTTGCTGGAAAACCATTTACGGTGGTTGGTGACGGAAATCAGACACGGGATTTTACTTATGTGACAGATATCGCGGATGCATTTTATGCGGCGGCAGTATCAGATGTTAAACAGGATACGTTTAATGTAGGGAGTGGAGGGACATATTCGGTGAATTACCTTTGTGAGTTGTTAGGCGGAGAGGTTATTCATATTCCAAAGAGACCAGGAGAACCAGATTGTACTTTTGCAGACATCACGAAAATAGAAAAGGTACTTGGCTGGAAAGCAAAGATTACATTTGAGGAAGGTGTTCAGAAAGTCCTTGAAAATATAGATTATTGGAAAATAGCACCTGTTTGGACGCCAGACAGTATTGGAGAGGCTACGCAAGACTGGTTTAAATATTTAGGAAAATAAGCATTAGAGAGGTTTAAGATAATGGGTAAGATTATTACCAAGGAAGAGTACAAGGAAAAAATAAAAGACAGCATAAGACGCGAACATAAGAAAGTAGTGCTCTGCCATGGGGTATTTGATCTCATTCATCCAGGGCATATTATTCATTTTGAACAGGCTAAGGGAATGGGTGATATATTGGTGGTGTCCATAACTTCGGAAAAGTATGTAAGAAAAGGACCAGGACGCCCTTATTTTAGTAATGAACTGCGTATGAAGTTTCTCGAAGCAATACAATATATTGATTATGTGATGTTATCAGAAGGATATACAGTAGAGGATATTGTGGAAACAGTTGAACCGGACATCTATGTTAAGGGTGAGGAGTATAGGCAGCCAAAGGATGATATAACAGGAAAGATCTCTGAGGAGCAGGAATTCGTAGAGCAGCATGGAGGTAAGATTCAGTTCACTACAGGACAGGTCTTTAGTTCTACACATTTGATCAACACTGCACTGTCTGGGTTGCCTGATGATGTACGTGTTTATATGGAGATTTTTAAACAGAAGTATTCTATGAGAGATATAAAAGAATATGCAGTAAAAGTCAGTAAGTTAAAAGTGCTGGTAGTAGGAGATATTATCATTGATAAATACACGTACTGCACAGTTCAGGGAATGATGTCAAAGGATACAGCTTATTCAGCAAGGCTTAAAAATATAGAAGAGTATTTTGGCGGAGCGGCGGCAGTAGCAAGGCATTTGTCATCGTTTAGTGAACATGTGACGCTGATGTCAGTGATTGGAAATGAAGAGAACATACGATTAAAAATGTTTGATGAGCTTGCTGAAAATATCAGTCTGAAACTGATATATAGTGAAGAGGTGCCTACAATTACAAAACGCAGGTATCTTTCACGTAATGAGAAGCGAGATGAATATCGAAAGATATTTGCAATTAATAATATTCCAGAGCGTCCAGGATATGAAGAAGCAGTAAGAGAAAAATTTTTGGAAAAACTGGAAGATATCATTGAGAGTTATGATGTTGTATTTCTGTGTGATTTTGGACATGGGCTGATTGATGAAAATGTGATGGAGTTAGTCCAGGATAAGGCAAGGTATTTGGTACTGAACTGTCAGACAAACTCATCGAATAAGGGAATGAACATTATAACAAAGTATCATCGGGCGGATGCCTTTACGCTTGATCAGCAGGAGATCAATCTAGCATACCCTTCATATTTAGATGATGAAAAGACAAAATTAAAAAAATTAGGAAGTCATCTTGATGGTATTGGCTGGCTTACAAGGGGCGCTTTAGGTGCCATGCAAATAGAACAGGGCAGAACAACAGAGTGCCCGGCATTTACATTATCTGTAAAAGATACGATTGGTGCTGGTGATGCATTTCTCGCATTAGCAGGAATTTTTGCCGCTGCTGGGGCACCTACTGAAATAGGAACTTTTATGGGAAACATAGGAGGAGCGCTTGGCGCAAATATTGTAGGAAACAGAGAACATATAGAGAAGGTTAATGCGTTAAAATTTGCGAGTACATTGTTGAATGTATAATAGTTGTTTGGGCAAGAGATATTTTTGGATGAACCTTGACAATTTCATACTTTATATCAGAATAATAAAATATGTGTATATCATTATTTTGATAGATATAAAAGAGTCTGTTATAATATAAAAATTAGACATAGAGTTTTTGTGATCATAGTACGCTGAAAGTATTAATTAAAAATATATAGTGGATACAACTGCAAAGTATACTTGTTGCAAATATCGAGTCATCAATAAGTTTTTATATGAAGAGTATTTTAGAGACAAAGGGATTAAATATATCAATAATCTTACAGGTATCCATTGAAATAGTTTTCGATGGGGGCAATGATTTGGCAATAGGATATATAGATAACGTTTGATGAAAGGGCACAGACATCATATTGGGAATAGATTCCTTAAAACGGGTTATTACTATTGTCAATTTGTATAACTAAAGAATATATTTATGTAAAGAAACAGAAGAATATTATAAGAATATTATATTGCAGTTAAGAAAATAAAAATTGAAAACCTGATGTAAAGTATGAGATTGCGTAATAAGAAGCAATAAAATATTTAACATCAGGTTTTTTGATACAGTTTATTATAAAGAAAAGATAGGATTGAAAAGATATGGTAAATAATATTAGAATGGATTCTCATAAGTTAATATATCATCCAGATGTGGTTGCAAGATGGCTTGCAGGTGAGAATATCTATCCAATAGAGATCGAAGTTGGGTTAACGAACGCCTGCAATCACCGATGTATATTTTGCGCTGTAGATTATACAGAGTATAAGCCTGTCAAAATAGAAAGCAAAGTGCTTGTAGATAATTTGAAACAACTAGCTCCAAATGGGGTAAAGAGTGTTATTTATGCTGGCGAGGGGGAGCCATTGTTGCATAGAGATGCGCCAGATATTATTAATAAGACAAAAAGTTTTGGCATTGATGCCGCACTTTCGACTAATGGGGTATTATTGACACCTGATGTTTCCAAAGAATGTATGAAGTCATTGACGTGGATACGTTTCAGTACAGCGGGAATAACAAATGATACATACAACAAAATACAAAGAGGAAAACAAGGTGATTTGAACAAAGTGATTTCCAATATGGAAAGTGCTGTAAAAGTAAAGCGTGATCAAAAACTTAGCACTACACTTGGAGTTCAACTGCTTTTACTGCCTGATAATAAGGATGAGATTGTACAGATGGGAAAGAAACTGCGGAAAATAGGCGTTGATTATTTTACAATTAAGCCGTTTTCGCAGCATCCACAAAGTCAACATATATTGCAAGTGGATTATAATGAAATGATTGAATTAGAAAATGAAATTAAATTTTTGCAAACAGAAAATTTTAAAGTATATTTTAGAGCACATTCAATGCACAAATTAAATTGTAATAGATCTTATCATCATTGTTGGGCATTACCATTTATGGTTTATCTGGATGCCAACGGAAATCTTTGGCCATGCATTGTATTTATGGGGAAAGAAGAGTTGAAATATGGGAATATTTATGAAGAATCATTTGTCAAAATATGGGAAGGTGAGCATAGACAGAAAATAGTCGATTATTTTATGAATATGGATTTGGAGAAAAATTGTAGAGAATTATGCCGATTGGATGAAATGAATAGATATCTGAATGAATTAAAACATCCAGGCGAGCATGTGAATTTTATATAGAAAGTTAAAATTGAAACTAGAACTTTGACAATTTCATATTTTACATCAAATATATTCTTGATTAAATATTTACAATAAAACGTTGGCGTTTCTTTAAACAATAATATAATCCTAATATAAAATTTAGGAATATAAAATGTTAAAGATATTGAACGAATATGTACTAATAACTGATGATTAGATTGTGGATCATAATATTAATATTTTAGATGATTCCTACGAACAAAACCTGATGTGAAATATGAAATTGTCAAACAAACAATGAAATATTTTGCGTTAGGTTTTTATATGTCTTAAAAAGTTTTAACTGAAGAAATTAAGATAACAGTCAGACTATATAATAAGGAGAAAACAAATGGAAAAGGCAACACCATATAGTAATTTAAAAATATTTGCACATGCGCAGGAACTAAATGATATTAGTGAAGGCAGAAGAACGGCGCCCATTTATATACGAATGAAACCAACAAATTATTGTAATCATAAGTGTTATTATTGTAGCTATGCAGATAACGAACTTGGGCTTCGTGATTCTGTAAACAGACAGGATCAGATTCCCTGGGTGAAAATGCAGGAAATTATTTCAGATATGAAAGATATGGGAGTAAAAGCAGTAACATTTAGTGGTGGCGGCGAACCATTGGTATATCCTTATATTGTTGAGACAATGCAAAAGGTTTTAGATGCAGGAATTGATTTATCTATTATCACGAATGGGCAGATGCTTAAAGATGCAAGAGCACAAGTGCTTGCAGATGCTAAATGGGTGAGGATATCTTTTGACTCAGCAAATGCAGAAACATATGCAAAGGTCAGGCAGCTTCCACTGACAGCTTTTGATGAAGTCTGTGAGAATATACGCAAATTTGCCAAAATAAAAAATAAGAATTGTGAATTGGGAATTAATTTTGTAGTTAACCATGAAAATGCAGAGCAAATATATGATATGGCAAAATTGGTGAAAGAACTGGGAGTGAATCATATTAAATATGCGGCGCGCGTTACAAAGGATTTATTTGAATATCATGAACCTTTTAGACAGAAAGCAATTGCCCAAATTCATCGGGCAAAGAACGAAATGGAAAGCAGCACTTTTAGAGTAATTGACAAGTATACTGGTGATTTTGATTCTGCGTTAGTGTTTCATCGTTGTTATGATAAATGTTATATAAATAGAATTTTTACAGTAATAGCGGCAGACAGTAAGGTGTATTTTTGTCATGACAAAGCATATGTAAAAGAAGGTGTCGTAGGAGATTTGACGAATCAATCTTTTAAAGATTTATGGTTCTCAGAAGAAACAATAAAAAGATATCAGGAGTTTAGCCCACAAGAAGAATGCAATCACCATTGTGTTTACGATGATAGAAATGAGCTATTAAATACTTATTATAGTTTGGATAAAAATCATATTAATTTTATATAATGGAGTTGGATATGGAGCGAATACAAGAAATAGCTAAAGACATACGCAGACAAATATATCGAATAGCGCATTTTGCAGGTGGAGGACATATGGGAGCTGCTTTTTCCATGGCTGATATTATTAGCGTTCTTTACTTCGGCAATGTATTGAAATATGATGCCCAAAATCCGAGTTGGGAAGACAGAGATAAATTTATATTGAGTAAAGGGCATGCATGTTATGCATTATACGCAGCACTTGCAAAAGCGGGATATTTTCCAGAAGGTGAATTAAGGACAGTAGGAAAAATTAATTCAAAATTTGGCGGACACCCTAAAATTAATGAGATACCTGGAATAGAGGCATCAACAGGGGCGCTTGGGCATGGTTTATCATTTGCCATAGGAATCGCATATGCAAATAAAACTGACCGAAAAAACAGTCATGTATATGTAGTACTTGGTGACGGTGAATGCCAGGAAGGATCAATTTGGGAAGGGGCGCTATCAGCACCAACATTAGAACTCGATAATATGACAGTGATTGTAGATCACAATAAACTGCAGGCAATGGATAACCTGGAAAATATTGTACATATGAAGCCGTTTTCTGATAAATGGAAAGCATTTGGATGGAATGTAATTGAGATTGATGGACACAATTATGATGAAGTTCGAGAAGCACTGCTTATAAGAGAAAAAGGAAAACCTACGCTTATCGTTGCAAATACTATTAAAGGAAAAGGCGTATCCTTTATGGAGAACTCGCCAATCTGGCATTATCGTATGCCAAATGAACAAGAACTGCCCATTTTAATGCAGGAACTTGAATTGACAGAGGAGGATTTAAAATGAGAACAGCTTACCTGGATACATTATATGAACTGGCAAGCAAAGATAAGAGAGTATATGCACTGATATCAGATAATGGCGCAATTGTTTATGATAAATATCGCAGGGATTTTGCATCTCAATATCTAAATCTTGGGATTTCCGAGGCCAATATGCTTGGAATGGCTGCTGGAATGGCAAGTTGTGGAAAAATACCATTTGCATATACAATAGGTGCATTTCTTGCTTACAGGGCATTTGAATTTATACGAAACGATATCTGTATTCAAGAACAGAATGTAAAAATCGTAGGAACAGGAGCTGGAGAAGTATATAGTGCATTGGGGCCAACACATCATTCGACGGAGGATTTGGGAGGGCTTCGTACATTACCCCATTTGACAGTTTTGTGTCCAGCAAGTCCATTAGAAGTAAAAAAAGCAACTCAGGCAGCATACGAACAGGAAGGTCCTGTTTATCTAAGACTGGGCACAAATAAAGAACCTGAGCTATATAATAATGACTATTTATTTAAAATAGGAAAAGGCGTAACACTAAAAGACGGAAAAGATATAACATTAATAGGTACAGGAAGTATTTTGAAAGATGTATTAGACGCAGCAAATAAACTTCAACAGGAAGGCATTGCTGCAAGAGTGATAAATATACATACGCTCAAACCAATTGACAACGAGCTTATTATAAAAGCAATTGAAGAGACGAAAAAGATTATAACAATAGAAGACCATAGTGTAATTGGCGGACTTGGAAGCGCGGTTGCCGAGATAATTGCCGAATCAGGAAAAGGTGTTGCGTTTAGACGGATTGGGCTTCATGATTTTTCAAAAGGGTATGGAAGTTATACACAAGTGAAAGAAGTAAATGGAATTGGTATAGAACAAATTATTGATTCTGTTAAAGTGCTTTTAACATAAAACCATAGGAGAATTGACAGATGAATAATGATTATTTGGAGTATTATGGAGAACATTCCATATCTCCAGTGCGGCAGGATATTTCAAACATTGCGTTACATTATGAGCGGAGAAAGAAAGTATACAGGCAATGTGGTATTCCACTATTAGCTTTTAGAAATGCAGAATTGTTAGAAATAGGTGCAGGGGGAGGTTATAATACACTAGCTTTTTTTCATTGGAATGTGATGCATGTTGACATAGTTGAAGCAAATCCGCAGGGGATTGCTGATATGCAGAAACTTTTTACAGAGCAAAAAATTCCAGAGGATAAGTACAATATATTCGGAAATAAAATAGAAGATTTTAACATAGACAAGAAATACGATATTGTAATCGCAGAAGGATTTTTGCCATATATATATAATCAACGTGAGGTAATCAATAAACTGCAGGGTTTAACAGCATCAGGGGGAATTGTAGTCATTACATGCAGTGATAATGTATGTATGTTTATTGAATCAATGAAAAGACTAATAGGAATATCACTTGTTTCAACAATAGATAGTTTCAGTGAAAAAGTGAATTACTTAAGTGAATTATTTGAACCACAGCTTAAAAAACTGCGGGGAGTATCAAGAAGTGCTAAGGACTGGATACAGGATCAGATTTTAAATCCAGCCGGAGTGAATGGAATGGAATTGTCATTACTTCAGGCAATAGAATATTTTGAAAAAGAGTTTGATATATTAGGAAGTTCGCCACATATGTTTACAGACTATTCGTGGTACAAAGATATTTGGTATGACTATAAAAAAGAATATAAAGAACAGTTTCTAAAAAAGAGACTGAATTTGTTGCAGGCAAATGCACCAGAGAGGATTCTGTCTATACAACAATCAGACAGCTTAACGGAGCATTTTGTATCAATTAAAAACCTGGCGGCAAAATATGAAAAAACATTAGAGATAGATTTTATCAATAAAATAATTGAAGAATTAGGCTTTGTGCAGAAGTTAGCAAAACGTTTTCTTGATGATAAATTCAATAATATTCTTCAGGAAATAGTACAATTGCTATGTTGTATTCAAAGAAATGAAGAGGTGGTAATGGAGAACTATCCGCAGTTTTTTGGTGCATTTGGCAGAACACAACAATATATTAGTTTTGTTAAAAATATAGAGTAAGGAGAAAGAAATGGCATACATAGATTTTGTTACAGAATTGCATAAAGCAACAAAGAGAAATTACATTGAGCGTGTTACCAGTGATGATAAAGCAGAGTGTGCCATTGTTGCCAAACAGTATGGGTATGATTATTGGGATGGTGATAGAAAGTATGGGTACGGCGGCTACTGTTATGATGGCAGATGGAAAAGAGTCGCACAAAAGATAGCAGAACATTATCAGCTAAAATCAGGTCAAAAGGTGTTGGATGTAGGGTGTGGTATGGCACACTTACTGTATGAGTTGACACAGGAAGTGCCAGGATTAATTGTAAATGGGATTGATATATCACAATATGCCTTAGACCATGCAAAGGAAGAAGTACGTAGCCGATTACGCTATGGACAGGCTCAGGATATTCCGTTTGATGATAATGAATTTGATTTGGTTCTTTCACTGACAACTTTACATAATCTCAAGGTATACGATTTAAAAAAGGCAGTTCAGGAAATAGAGCGTGTTAGTAAGGGAAGTAGTTATATTATGGTAGAATCTTTTCGAAATGACAGGGAAGAAGTAAATATGTTATATTGGCAGCTCACCTGTGCAAGCTACTATGCAGTTGATGAATGGGAATGGCTGTATAAAGAGTGGGGATATACAGGAGATTACAGTTTTATATTTTTTGAGTGAAAGAAGAAATGTACTAATGGATAGAGAATACGATTTATAGAATAAATATGGCGCTACACAAAAAGAAAGCAATGTATTGTTAGGGCCACATTCTTCCTATCAGTGGAATAATTCTAGAAGACATCTTTTATTTACAGCTGCAAGATATAAATTTGCAATGAAGATGATAGGAAGTATCTATGTGAATGGCAAATTATTAGATTGCAGTGTGTTCTTATTAAAAAGTAATGACAATAGATTTCATGGAGAATTAAAATGCAATATGTAATATTGGGAGTAAGTGGGTACATTGGTTCATATTTATATCGTCGGCTGGTTAGTGATAATTATTGTGTGTTTGGTACAAGCCGTAATAAACAGGAAGAAGATACAATAGTTTTTTATGATATACAAAAAAGTACTATCAAGCATTTATTGAAAAAAATAGATAGTCATGAAGATAGGACTGCAATTATCTGTATAGCGGAACCTAAAATTGATAACTGCTTTGAAAATTATAAGCAAGCATATGATATAAATGTTATAAAAACAAAAGAACTGATACATCAATTATCACAAGAAGGATTTCATAGTATCTATTTTTCTACTGATAATGTATTTGATGGTAGAAAAGGGAATTATACAGAAGAAAGTCCAACAAATCCTATAAATAAATATGGAATGATGAAAGCAGAAATGGAAAAATATGTATTGAAAGAAGAACCATCTGCATGTATTTTGCGGATTTCGAAGGTAGTTAGTGCATATCAGACAAAACAAAATATTTTTACAGAATGGATGAATCAAATTAAAACAGGCGTCGTTCGTTGCATTAGAGGAAATTATTTATCATTTATAAGTATTGAAGATATCTATCAGGTTTGTGTGATTGTATCAAAGACAAAATTGCATGGTCTATATAATATAGTGGGAGATGAGAAGTACAGCAGAGCGGAACTTGCAAGAAAGTTTTTTAATGTTGTGGGTGCGAGAGATGTAGTTATTGAAGAATGTGAGCTGGATAAATTTGTGTTTAGGGATGGAAGGCCATTAAATATAAGTATGAGCAATTTGAAATTTAAGACGGAAACAGGATATCAGTTTATGAGCATGGATGAGGTTATAAAGCAGTTTTGTAGCAATATAAAAAGAAAATAGTATATAGACATGCAATTGCTATGCCAATTGTGGAAAATCTTTGGATAACTCTAAAATATATGTCATTAATTTATTATAAAATTTATAGTTTGGTACATAAAATTGTGTGAAAAATGAAATTGTGCTAATGTTTTTGTGAGGGTTTGAGGTGAAAAAAGTATACATCTGGGGAACGGGATATGAGGCAGATAAATGCATATCTAATATAAATATAGAATACTGTAAGATAATGGGCTATATAGAAACAAAACCTAAGAAGCAGGTTTGGAGGAATGCCATGGTCTATTCATCGGCGTGCATACAAACTCTTCAGTATGATTATATAATAATTGCCAATATATATTACGACGAAATATTCAGCTATATAAAGAAGAATGGTTTGGCAGATGAGAGTAAAATTATTAATTGGGTAAAATTAAGAGAATGCATATATCATTATTCAAAGGATATATGGACCTTGTTTACTGATAAATTTGTAAATGAGAATTTTTATATTTTTGATAACAATAAGAATAATATTGTAAAAAATCTGGATCAAATTATATTAAGGCATGAGAAAATATATATATACGATTTGAGGTTGATAAATAGTGAGCTGGATATTGGATTGCTTTTATATGAAATATTGTGTAATTTGACAGAAATAGGAATGGCTTTTATTCCAAATGAAGAGTATATAGATGAACTTTGGTATCATAATTTATTATATATACTTGATAAGAATTCTTTTGTAATATGGAAAGATATAGAGGGGGAGTTTGGGAGGATTATAAGAGAATATCCTGATAGATTTTCTTTTTACAAATTTTCTATGTTGCAATTTAAAAGATTACAACTTAGACCAATACATAAAGGCAAATATATGTTGTTTGATACAAAACTTGTGTATGAAAAAAAGAAAGAGTTAATAAATAAAGTAAAAAATATTAAGATATTTAACTTGCGCTGTGACAGAATAGGAGAAGAAATTCGAGTATACAATATATTATTGTGTGAGAATGAATATAGAGAAGATACGTTTAAACTCTATATTCCTGTAGATGCTTATGACAGACCTTTTATTGGAGCAAATGCTTGTTTTAATGAATTGTTAAGTAGGAAAATTAATATATTAAAGAATAAGGAAGAATATGCTTTATGGATTCAGGATATTTATGAAAATAATGGCAAATATCAATATGATAGAAAACAAATAAATGCTCGTTCGTTTAAATGCGGTATACGAACATTGGATCAGCCCGTTATAGATTTTAATTCTGATGAATTAGCATATTATAAAAAGATTATAAAGCATAAATTAGGCTTGAGTAAAGAGTATGTATGTTTGTTTACAAGGGATGATATGTATTTAAAGACCATCCTTCCTGATGTAGACACATCATATCATAATTATAGGGATACTGCATTTGATGTAATGAATAAAACCATAGATTATTTTGATAGTTGTGGGATTCAAACAGTCAGAATGGGACAGGTGGTACAGTCAAATCAACGATATGGAAGTTGTATTTGTTTGGCGGAACAAGGATATGATGAAGCGATTGATTTGATGTTGCATCGGTTTTGTAAATTTTTTATTGGCAGTGCTGCAGGAATTGGGGAGATACCAAATATCTTCGGAAAACCTATTGTGTGGTTGCTGCCATATTATCCATTGATAGATCGTGGACTTTTTTATGTAAAAGAAGATTTTGGAATTGTTAACAGGATATATAATGTGGACGAAAAACGAGAGCTTTCTTTTTCAGAAATATTTGATGTGACGTATGAGTTCAAAAACAATGGTTTAAGGGGAGAGTATTTTTCAGAGCATAGTTTGCAACTTATTCCTTTTTCGCAAGATGATGTTAGAGATGCAGCAATAGAAATGAATACGAAGCTTGATGGGACATGGAAGTACCATGAAAAGGATAAGGAATTACAGCATAGCTTCGAATACATACTTAAATTATTCTTTGACAAAAATCAAATAGACCCATCAGAGATGGTTCCAATTCCCATTGCAACTTCATTTTTACGTAAATATAAATATTTGATTTAGAAAAAGCTTTTAAGGTTTTGATCTGATTACAGTAAGAGAATATCAAAAATAGTTGGAGTGTGTATTGTGAAAATATTGATAACAGGTTCTGATGGATTTATAGGCAGCCATTTAACAGAAGAGTTGATCAAAAAAGGCTATCAGGTAAAAGCATTTGTATACTACAATTCTTTTAATAATTGGGGGTGGCTTGATACACTGCCTAAGGAGATTATGAAGAGTATAGAAGTCTTTCAGGGAGATATCCGCGATCCGAACGGGGTGGAAGAGGCAGTAGCAGGCGTTGATGCAGTTTTTCATTTGGCAGCACTCATTGCGATTCCATTTAGCTATCATTCACCGGATACGTATGTTGACACAAACATAAAAGGAACCCTAAATGTTTTGCAGGCGGCAAGAAAACATAATATTGCTAGGGTGCTTGTGACATCCACATCGGAGGTTTATGGAACAGCACAATATATTCCGATCGATGAAAAGCATCCATTTCAGGGGCAGTCACCGTATTCAGCAACCAAGATAGGAGCGGACAGGCTTGCTGAAAGTTTTTACCGCTCTTTCGCATTACCAGTGACGATTGTAAGACCTTTTAATACTTATGGACCGCGTCAGTCGGCAAGAGCTGTCATTCCGACAATTATTACCCAATTGCTTGCAGGAAAGACAGAGATAAAACTTGGGGCGCTGATGCCGACAAGAGATTTTAATTATGTAAAAGATACTGTCAATGGTTTTATAGCTATTTATGAGTCTGATAAAACAATCGGGGAAGAAATTAACATTGCGACACAGAAGGAGATTTCGATCGGGCAGCTTGCGGAAGAATTGATCAGGCAGATTAGTCCAAATGCGAAAATTGTTTGCGATGAAGAGCGATTAAGACCAAAAAAGAGCGAAGTGAACAGGCTGCTTGGATGCAATGAGAAAATAATGCGCCTGACGGACTGGAAACAGCGGTATTCACTGGAAGAAGGATTGCGGGATACAATAATGTTTTTTAGGGAAAACTTGGATAGGTATAAAACAGATATCTATAATCTGTAGGAACGAGAGAATATGAAATATGACTGACATTTATATAGAAGAAGACAAAATAATACTGGATGCAATGTGCCAGCTCGACAGGAGTGGCAAGAAAATATTATTTGTACATAAAGACAAAAAATTGTTGGCATCCCTTACAGATGGAGATATCCGCAGGTGGATATTGAAAAAAGGAGATTTACAGATGCCTGTTCAATATGCTGCCAATTATCAACCAAGGTTTTTGTA
>ERZ808054.169-NODE-169-length-86622-cov-10.929100_pt1 | contig 86622 bp, 81 predicted proteins | sample MGYA00380201_ERZ808054 | MGnify/ENA primary metagenome ERZ808054 (study PRJEB31490, sample SAMN06133419) | mouse gut metagenome | isolation source: Z5_2 | host: mice | place: China: Chengdu | collected 2015-05 ... | reverse complement strand
CCGTAGACCGGGCGCAACAGTTAGGCGAGCAGTTCTGTAAAGAGCATTTCCCCGGACACCAAGCCCTTGTATGCACCCACCCGGACGGGCATAACCACAGCGGCAACATTCATGTGCATATCGTAATCAATTCCCTACGGATTGCGGAAGTGCCGCTATTGCCCTACATGGAAAGACCAGCCGACACAAGGGAGGGCTGCAAGCACCGCTGTACGGACGCAGCTATGGAGTATTTCAAAGCGGAGGTCATGGAGATGTGCCACCGGGAAAACCTCTATCAGATTGATTTACTGGGCGGGAGCAAGAACCGCATTACCGAGCGTGAGTATTGGGCGAAACGGAAAGGACAAGCCGCACTGGATAAAGAAAATGCTTCCCTTGCCGCTACAGGAGAGCCGCCCAAACAGACCAAGTTTGAAACGGACAAGGAGCAGTTGCGGCGCACGATCCGCACCGCCCTGTCCTCTGCCGTTTCCTTTGAGGACTTTTCCGGGAAGCTGTTACAGCAAGGCGTGACCGTCAAGGAGAGCCGGGGGAGGTTGTCATATCTCACGCCGGACAGGACGAAGCCAATCACCGCCCGGAAATTGGGTGATGATTTTGACCGTGCCGCCGTACTGGAAAAACTCACCATAAACGCACAGAACGCCGCCAGAGCCGCCGAAATACCCGCACCCAAAGAGGAATACTCCCGGAGCATAAAAGACCGTTTACAGCTCAATAAAGCCGCCATAAACGCCCCGAAACAAGACAGCATACAGCGCATGGTAGACCGGGAAGCGAAACGAGCCGAGGGCAAGGGGATAGGATATGACCGCTGGGCGGCTGTCCACAATCTGAAGCAAATGGCGGCGACCATGAGCATTTCGAAGGAAAAGGCGTTTGTAGATGAAACAAATAAAGTATGCATCTGTGTGGAAGAAACAGAGGAAGGTTTTTTCCTAAAGACAAATTTATATGATTATATGCCGGAAATGCAAAACAAAGTCATCACTACAGAAATGCTGGGCATGGCATTTGAGCCGGAGCAGAAGTTTGAAAATCCGGATGGATCGCCTATCGTGTTTGACGAAGACTATTATGGAAATGCACACGGTAAGATGCCGAAGGCAGGTCCGTTTGAAGAACCGGGCATGTTGAAAGTCTGATGCAGGCATAGAATATTTTAATGCATAAATGATAAAAAGGAACTGGCGTACTGGCTGGTTCCTTTGTTGTTCAAACGAAAAGCGCATTCTATGAAGTAAAATTGGATGTGCAGCTTCATGTGCGGAACAAAGATTTGCTTGGTAAAATCTTTATAAGTGCTTGCAATGAATTGACAATGCGTTGCAAATTGCATATACTATAGGTGCAATGAAATGCGAAAGGGGGTGATGTTATGGCAGACACAACAAATTTTAGTGTCCGTATGGACAGCGATATCAAAAAGCAGTGCGAGAACCTGTTTAGTGAATTAGGAATGAACCTGACCACCGCTATCAATGTTTTTTTGCGACAATCTCTCCGCGTTGGGGGGTTTCCCTTTGATGTGAAGCTGGAGCAGCCTAACAGGGAAACCATCGCGGCTATGCGGGAAGCGGAGCGCATTGTACATGATCCGGATGTGAAGCATTATTCCGATGTGGAAGAAGCTCTCCGGGAGTTGAAAAGATGAAGCGTGATATTGTTTGGACCACAAAATTCAAAAAAGATTACAAATTGGCAATTAAGCGAAACCTGAACATTGACCTGCTGGATGATATTATCCGAAGCTTGTCGCGGGGCGAGGTACTGCCGGATAAAAACAAAGACCATGAATTGACCGGTGAATGGTCTGGCCACAGGGAATGTCACATCCAGCCGGACTGGTTACTTATTTACCGGATTGAGGATGATATACTAGTACTGACACTGTCCCGCACCGGAACACACAGTGATTTGTTCGGTAAATGATTACCGCGAAGGTCAACATGCTCCACAGCTTGCTGCGGGGTTTTTGACTAAAAGAAATGAGGAAACACATGATAAAAGCAAATCTGCATAAGTGCATCATACACCGCTGTTCATGGGTAAATATGGATAATCCGCTTTATGTAAAATACCATGATACGGAATGGGGCATTCCTGAGCATAGCGATAAGAAATTATTTGAAATGCTGATTCTGGAATGTTTTCAGGCAGGCTTATCGTGGGAGTGTATTTTGAATAAGCGGGAAGGATTCAGGCAGGCTTTTGATGATTTCGATGCAGAAAAAATAAGCTGCTATGATGAAGAAAAGTGTCTTCAATTGATGGCTAATCCCAATATTATCCGTAACAAGCTTAAAATACACGCCTGTGTAACAAACAGCCGTATCTTTATGGAGATTCAAAAAGAATACGGTTCCTTTGACGCTTATATTTGGGGTTTTACAGATGGAAAAATTATTTTTGAGAGCAGCGATATCCGTTCAACATCTCCGCTATCCGACCAGATTTCAAAAGATTTAAAAAAGCGGGGAATGAAGTTTGTAGGTTCCACTGTTATTTATGCTTATTTGCAGGCAATTGGCATTCTTAACGCACATACGAAAGAATGCGATTGCTATAAGGAAAAATAATGCGTTATCTCTACTGCTTGTTGTGCAAAACTGCTATATTTTATTGCACGATTCTGTTAATATTACCCAAATTTTGATTACCTAAAAAATTTATATGGACAAAAGAAAAGAGATAATGGTATTATAGTACTATGGATTGGGAACGTTTCCGGAAACGTTTCCGCACGCGCCGCAAACGCAAAAATTAATTAATTTCAGGAGGAGAGATGGTATGCAGGTACAGTCGATGAAAAATGAAGAAAAGCTTATAAATAACATTATGTTTATTTATATTCTTTGCGTTGGAATTGCAGGTTGGGGGTTCGTTATGGTTTTGCTAAACGGCGGACCGCGAGAGTGTATTTTTCTGCTATCCGGTTTAGCTGCGATTCTTACGAAAGTTTTTGAAAAACACTTGGGAAGTAAAGCAAAGTATGTATATGCCTGTATTCCACCCATTATAGGCGCCGTCACAGCGGCGTTTTGCGGACCAAGTGCAAGCGAAGGCTATGTGTGTCTGACCCATTACTATTTTGTAACCACATTGCTGCTGGTACCGTACTATGAACAGAAACTGCTCAAGGTAAGCGCTGCCGTTACTGTCGTGGTAAACGCGGGGATGATGATTGCATTTCCAGAAGGCTTTTTGAAACTCCACAATATCATCGGATGGATCTTTACGGGAATTGTTTATGCGATATTAGTTGCGGCATGCTGTTTTATCAGCTATCGTGCGACTACCTTGTTTGGTATGGTAGAAGAAAAGGGGAATGAAGTTGAAAAGATTCTAAATTCTGTTGAAGCGTTATCGGGAAGGCTTCATACGGCAGGTGCTTCTCTTTTGCAGATTTCTGAAAATGAGAGCGCATCGGCAGAAGAATTGGCAGTGACGAGTGAAGAGTTAGTGAAAAACAGCAGTCTCCTCAGCGGAAAAACGGATGAAAGTATGGCGAATTTAAGCGAATTGAAGGAGTGGGAAAGCGTTGTTGCTGATAATGTGGGGCAGGTAGAGACTACGTCCAAGGATTTGCTGGACAAATCAGTGGAAAATGAAAAACTGTTAAATGATTTGCAGGCTGTCAATGGAGAAGTATCAGAATCCATGAAGCAGACAACGGATGTTGCACAAAATCTGTCTAATGCTGTACAGGAAATTGGCGTCACATTGAAATTGATCAGCGATATTTCTTCTTCCACCAATCTGCTCGCTTTAAATGCTTCCATCGAAGCGGCAAGAGCAGGGGAGGCAGGAAAAGGATTTGCTGTAGTTGCGACAGAGGTAGGCAATCTGGCAAATAGCACCCAGGAATCCCTTCGTGTCGTTGAATCGGTAATCGAACGGGTACAGCAGAATGTTACGGAAATCACCAGGCAGGTAGAGGAAAACTCTTCCAAACTGGGTACCCAGAATGAATACTTTTCCAACGTATTTAAGAGCATGCAGGATATGACAGCACTGCTCAATGTTTCAGTTGATGCAATCGGTACATTGGGAGACACCTACAGCAAGCAGGCGACTGTGATTGAAAAGACGGTATCCATCAATCAGGATATTGCCGAAAGCATTAAAAATGAGATCGATCAGTTCAACTCCATTAATGCCATGGCGGAAGGAAACGCGGGCAATACGGCAGAAGTTTCTACCCAGGCAAATGCGATTAGCGAGATGGTGGATGAAATGAATAAGTTATTTAAGCCGAAAGAATCATAATATTTGTGTGTCCATACAGATACCCCGCTGCTTGCAGCGGGGTATCTGGCGAATCGAGATTATCGACATTGCAAAGGCAATCACCATATTTTGTGTAATTTTAGGGCACACCACGGGGAATCTTGATACGCCTATGTTCAGAAGAGTTTTATACTCCTTCCACATGCCTCTTTTCTTTGCATTGGCAGGTCTTTCCATGAAACCGGTTGGTCTGCATGGCTTCAAGGCATGGAAAAATCTTTTGAAAAAGAATATATTGGCGCTGGTGGTTCTGTATTTCATCTGGGGACTGGTTTACGCTCCCTTTTCCTATGATAACATGCTGACGCTTTTCTATGGCTCGTGGGAAGCGCTCACCGACATGGGCACGCTCACCTCGCTGTGGTATCTGCCTTGTTTCTTCCTTTCTAAAATAATCGTGCAGATCATCATAACTTTAGCAGAGTACATAAAAGTAAAATCGATGCCTTTCTGGTGCGGGATTGCTTCCATACCGCTTTTTATAGCAGGCTTTTTGATTCCACATCCCGAAAGCGGATATCCATGGTGTGCGGATATCGCGTTGACCGGAGCTGGGTTTATCCTTCTTGGAATCGCCTTCAGAAGAGCCTATATTATCGTCACCCAGCAGAAGACCATATGGCTTACGGTCTCATTGATCGGAAGTGTTGTGCTGTTTTACGTGGGAACTGTATTCAGGGGCGATGCCTTGGACCTCAGTCTGATGTGTAAGGCATCTTACGGCAGCCTAGTCTGGTTTGCGTATAACAGCGTATTCGGCAGTCTGACGGTGCTGACGCTGTCCATGCTGCTCTCACGTTTATCCCGGGAGTCTGCACGTCCATTCAGCATAGATGCCGTTACTTATACAGGTCAGCAGACCATGGGAATCTATCTGCTTCATAAGCCGTTCCAGCAGCAGGTGATACTGCCGGCGCTGACAGCGCTTATCGGCTCTGCCTGCCCGTTCCTTGTGATTGCGGTTATCGGCAGCTGTGTAGCACTATTGTTTAGCATCGTGTGCTGTTTTGTGATAGAAAAATTCATCCCCCAGCTCTTAGGGCAGTTCCAGCGTAATGAATGGGCATAGCCCGCAAAGAAACGGTATTCCATACGTAAAGCTGCCCACCCGTTTTAGGGGGGCGATTTAATAGAGGGATGGTCAATATTTATATTTCTTAGCCACAATCAATCCTACTCCTAGAATCGCTGCCGAAACAGCAATCCATAGCCATCCGCTAAGGTTGGACGGAAAAGCAGCGGTATCATTTATGTCAAATGGAAAATCTCCGTCCGGTTTTGGCATATCAGGGGGACCAAAGTCTTCAGGTCCGATTTTATTAAAAACCTCCATACTCTCTGACCTATCCGGTTTATCTGACTTATTTGGCATATTTCCACTAAAGCCACCCATGGATCCCCTACCGCCGTTCATGGAGCCCATATCAGAAAGGGTAATGTCGGAAGCGTCCACATAATTCATATTGCGGGAAGTTTCCTCATTTTCAAGCTGCATGGAAATGCTCTCGCTGCGCTTTTCGCAGAACCGGCGGAGGGTTTCTACGCCCAATTCAAATTCCTCACTGCTGTAAAATGCCGTGGGGTCTTTTTCCACATAGGGCTTAATCAGATGATAGGCATCGTCAATAATGCTTCCAATATCAACGGTTTCAAGGAACTCGTAGAAATACTGATGATACAGCTGGGTGTAGGTTTCGTTTTCAAAGATCCAATTCAGCATCGGTCTGTCGGAAGAGTCGCCGGATATGGGGGCATCGATAGGAGTGTTGACCGTACTCGACGCACTACCGGCGTCAAATGTGCCGAAACCCAGGTTATAGTCCCACGGAATCATGGCAAGCTGCCCATCTTCTTCGTAAAGGTAATAGTTGTGGACCATCATGCCGGTGTAGCTGTCATCATTGCATACATAATTATGTACCACGAAATAGCGTATTACCTGTTCTATATCCACTATAGATTCTAGGTCTTCACCGTTTGAGAGCTTTTTCAGGGATGCAATCAGGCGGTCTTGGTCTGCTTCGGTAATGTCTGTTTTTGCGTTGTTCCAAATGTTGGAATAACTTTCAAGCTGATTATCAATGTATTGTAGCTTTACATCGGAAGACCCCATGCCGAAATCACCTTGGAAGCGGAAGTCTCCATCTTTTTCACTTGCAGGTGCGGAGGATGGATTAAAATCAAAATCGCCCATCTCAAAATCCCTGCCATTACCGCGTCCGCCGCCCCAACTCATGCTGTCGGGCTTGTAAAGTTTGCCGTAATTGGATCCATAATTGCGTTCAAGAAACGCCTCCTCCACGCCTTCCACAGCCAGGTACAGTCCCCAATCCCCGCCGTTGACTGTGATATATACGAAACTGCACAGGGAGGAATTTACGCCGAATTTGTTCATCATGGTATAAGTCAAATAGTCTTTCATCATGGTGGCATCCTGAATCAGGTTATTTAGGCATAGCTTATCCAACCCATGATAGGACTTGCCGCTGTCATACTGGTCAAACGCTATTTTAAAACTGTACCTTTCGCTGCCGAGGGCGGCTACCGTAGAGAGCGAAGTGTTTCCCTTGGTCCGAATCCCCACATTTTTGTAGGCTTCCCCGTCAATCACCACATCGGCGGCATGATATTCTTCCGCAGTCGCATCTGCAAGGAAGGCATCCCAGTCATCCATGACGATATCAATGGTATGAACCTTCGTGCTGTCAAATAATCGATTTTCGTATCTTATATTGTGTGCCATTGCTTCGATATCGAATGCGGCACCGTTCATGAACAGAATTGTAAGGACCAAACTGAGCGCTGTGATAATCCATGCAATTTTATCAAAATATTTATTTCCCGACATAGCTTACCCCATATAATCGCCGTTGTAAGAGACGATGACTGCACTGTTGACACCGGGCATCTTTGAGAGAAAATTGATAAAATCGGTATCGTCTTCTTTTAGGCGGACTTCAATGTTTAATTCAACTGCATCTTTTACGGCAGATTTGCTTTTGACCATCGTGCGAGTTACATTTTTGGCAAGAAATTCTTTTGCACTTACTTCTGCATCATGATCTGCGCAGTTTAGAACCACCATATAGGGATGCGTGTGGGATTTCCTGTTGACAAATACCAGCAGGATGATGCCGATACAGACGCTGCCTATGACTGCCAGAGGAATCATACCGGCGGCAAGGATGATGCCGGCGCCGATAGACCAGAATAAAAAAGCAATATCCAGCGGATCTTTGATGGCAGTACGGAAACGTACAATCGAGAGGGCGCCCACCATGCCGAGGGACAGGACCACGTTGGAGGTGACGGCGAGAATCACAATAGAAGTGATCATGGTAAGTGCGATAAGTGTTGTGCCAAAGCCTGAAGAATACATTACACCGCGGTAGGTCTTTTTATATATAAGAAAAATAAATAGTCCAATGCCGAAGGACAGTGCAATAGTTAAAATCATGTCAAGGACACTGATGGAAGATACGTTTTCCAGAAAGCTGGATTTAAAAATATCGTTAAAGCTCATAATTGGTTTCTCCTTTAAATTACATATTTTAGTCATATATCCGGCAAGCGGCATACTTTGAAAATGCCGTACTGTGCCGGTTTTCAAGCTGTATGATGTCACGGATGACATCGGGCAGGTAATTGTCCCACTTCACTTCAAGGATACAGGGAAAATCCCAAATGGGGACGGTAGGACAATCGGGATTTAGGAAATCCGTGCAGCTAAGCCCTGTCCGAATGTTATAATCCAGTGTGACACGGACGTTGCCCGGACCAAATAGGAAAGGTTCCCGCGTATAATCGACGATTACCTTTGCTTTAAGCCCCTCATTGCAGATCCGTGTATAAAATGCAAGAACCGTTTCATCGGTACTTGCAGCCATCCAGCGGATATCACCGCCGGCAATTGCCTGCGCCTGCTCAGGGGTAAGCGCTCCACTCCCCACGCTCCAAGTCGGGATATTTCTCCACCATATAGGCGTGAAAATCATCCTGCCACTTTGTCAGGTTTGCCCGGTTACCGATAATCTCTTTAGCGCACAAACGGTTGTCCTTTGTCAGCGGAACAAAGGTCAAATGCAGGTGGGGCGTTTTTTCGTCCATGTGTACCACCGCCGACACGATATTTTCCCGCCCTACCCGGCCAATGAGGAAAGCCGCCGCCCTCTGGAAAAACGCCTGTATCTCCTTTGGGGATTTCCCCTTGAAAAACTCCGGGCTGGCGGTTATCAGTGTATCGACAAACCGGGTGCTGTCCTTGCGGGTTCGACACCCGGCTTGCTCAATCCGGCTCTGAATGAAGTGATAATAGCGTCCCTCCGGCTTGACGATATGGAAGTTATATTTACTACGGCTGGTGTCAATGTCGGGGTTACTGGCGTATTGTTCTTTCTGCCGTTCGTGATGGGCTTCCAGCGGCCTTGCCGGATTGCCCTTGTGCTTCTCAAACCGTAAAATTGCGTGTTGTGCCATTCTGCTCCTTTCCCCATTCCTTTCCTATCCGGGTTTTCCACAGGGAAAATCCCCCCGGAATTATCTCTGATACGATAGGAATGGAATGGATATAAATAAATCATTTTAATCTTTGTATTTCTATATACCGTCCGGTTTTCGTACTTCAAGGGGGCGGTTTCCGTACTTCATGGGTACGGTTTTCAGTCCTCCGGCGTACCAGAACCGGATTTCTTGAAGTCGGTGTTTGGAACCGCTTCGTAGGATTTTGGGAAAATGCGGTTGGGTTTTCCACAGCCCTGCTTCTGGATCTCCACCAGCCCGGCGTATTGCAGTTCCCGCAGGGTATTCACCGCTTTCTGCCGCCCACAGTGAAGCAGGTCAACCACTTCACAGATAGGGTAATACAGGAAAATCCGTCCGCAGTCATCCGCCCACCCATTCTTGCGGGATAACTCTGTCCGGCGCAGGATAAAGGCGTACAGAACCTTTGCCTCGTTGGACAGGGGCTTGAATGTGGGGGCTTCAAAGAGGAAATTCGGGAGCCGGGTGAAGCTGAACGCCTTTTCCGGCTGATGGATATAAATGGTATTTGTCATAGTGAGTTTTGTGGACGGTTAGAAGCCCGTTTTCCGGGGCGGGCGATACTTTATACCACCCGCCCCGGTTTGGGGCTTGTAAAGCCTGATAAATCAAGGCTTTTTTCGCTCCTAACTGTCCACAGCAGACCTCCTTTTCCGTTCACTTTCTGTTTTTTGCCGCCTGTGAACTCTGGCAGCACAGCCGGGGCAGTATTTTGCCCGGTTGGATTTGGGGACGAACACACCGCCGCAGACCTCGCAGCGTTTCAAGTCCTTATCCCGGAAAATCTCCGCTTCCAGCGTCCCGTCCAGCGGCAAGACCGCCCAGCGGAACCACTTACAGCAGACCGAGAAAGAAATCGTCTGCGGGCAGGTGCAGGTGTCCCCATCGTCAAGGACAATGCAGTTGCCGTCCTCATAGCAACAGCACTCCCGGCGTATCAGGCTGGCCGCCTGTTTCCTCTGCGCCGGTGTCATGCGGTAAAGGGAACCGCCCGGCCTGCGTTCCAGCGGTGGCAAGTCTTTATAAGGGTTATCTCTCATGCGTTCCCTCCATTTTGTTTTCCGTTGCCGTTCTCCCCGAAAAGGTTTCCTGCCCCATTCCTGCGGCGTGTTCCGGCGTTGGCACGCTCCCCGCAACTTCGGGACATTTTGTCCCGAAGTCCGGCTCCTTGCGGTGCTTCCCCAGCCGGGATATTTCTTTTCGGACGGTCATTCTGTTTTCAAGGTGCTGTCCATCGATGAACTACCCTAAGTCTACACGAAAAAAATGCAATCCCCGGAATTTTGCGAGAATTGCATTTTGATGAAGTTTACACTTTGGAAATTGCATTTTTGCAATCAATCTGTATAATGGAAGTATGCGGAGGAGGTGCGTGTCTATGGCTTTACCCGGAACACCCGGACAGCGGATTTCCGATTTATGCAACGGGAACCACATCACACAAAAGGAGCTTGCGGAGAAGATAGGCGTTTCCGCTTCCCAGTTGAGCCGCATTGTCAGCGGCGAAACAAGAACGGTAAGCAGTGATATTCTCATAGGTGTGGCAAAGGAATTTAAGGTATCGACAGACTACATACTGGGCTTGTCTACCGTGAGCGTCCGTAAAAGCTACGATATTTCTGAATTAGGCTTGTCAGAGGGAGCCGTGAGGGGGCTTGTGACGGGTGCTGTTGATGTGCAAATCCTCAACCGCCTGTTGGAACACAGAAATTTTCCCAAGCTGATAGATTTGATACGGATTTATTTTCAGGACACGGCGGCAAAGGGCATAACAGCAAGAAACCAGCTTATCGAGATAGCAACGGCTTCCTTGTCTGACCTGATGAAAGAACACCCGGAACACCGGGCGGAAGCAAAGCAGGATTTACAGCTTTTGAACGCCCAGAAGATGGGGGAACATGAAGCGGAGATTGAAAAAATCAAAAATGTGTTTCTTGCTATCCTGCGGGACATTAAGAAAGATATTGACAATGGCGAACAGCCGGGGGAAGCTGTGACCGCCACTATGTTCCAAGCCATGCGGGACGCACTGGCGGAGCAGAAACAAAACCCGCTTTCCATTGATGATGTGACGGCGATGATTGCCGGACAGATCGGACAGCTTGCACCGATGGATAAAGAAACTGTTGAAATGTTCCAGCAGTTTGCGAAAAAGGTGATTGAGCAGTCAGGAAAATAGAACATAAAATTCAAAGGAGATACTTATGGCAACAAAAATTTTTGTTCACGGCTCAGGACACAAGGCAACAAGTTGGGAAAAAACAATTTCATGCATGACAAACAACGAAGATATTGTATGTCCAAATTTATCCTCCATCCTCGAAGGGAAAGAGGCAAGCTATGAGAATCTATATTCTTCATTTGTAAAATATTGCAACGAATTTGACGGACAAATTCATTTATGTGGTCTTTCATTAGGTGGTATTTTGGCTTTGAATTTTGCTTTGGATTTTCCACAAAAAGTGAAAACATTGGTTTTAATCGGAACGCCATATAAAGTCCCGAAAGTAGCATTTAGTTTTCAAAATATAATTTTCAGATTTTTACCAAAATCTATTTTTGAAACTATGGCATTTGATAAAAAGAACACATTTGCTTTAGGGGACACCATGAAGAATTTAGATTTCAGTGATAGGGTGAAAAATATTAAGTGCCCCACTTTAATCCTTTGCGGAAAGAAAGACAGTGCAAATATGAAATCAGCAGATTACTTATCACAAAATATTAGAAGCGCAGAATTGAAAATTATTGAGAATACAGGCCATGTTATCAATGAAGAAAATCCAAAAGCCTTAGCAAATATATTGAATGAATACTATTTGCAAAACACTTAATCAATTTTAAAAAATAGAACATGAGAGAGTGGGGGTAAGTGATGCAGGAAATGACACATAGGCACACCCGCGAATTGGATGTGTTTTACAACGAGCATCGCGATGCTTGTACTAATTGTGGAAGAAGATTTCAAAATGGTATGTGTGCGCATTTGGGATATGACGCAGAAAGAAATCCTGTTGTCCTTTGTGATGATTGCGCATATTTGCTATCAGAAACCGTAGTTCGTTATCATTGGATGGAACCAGAATACGAAAAAGTTTCGCCAGAATCTAAACTTTGGCGTTACATGGATTTAAGCAAGTTTCTTTCGATGATTGGTAAAAAGACACTATATTTTGCATCTGCGGAATCATTTGAAGATATATTTGAGGGTGCAAAAGGCACATTGGAGCGGAAAGAAAAATGGGACGCATTTTATCTTGATTTTTTTAGAGAAGCAATTCAAACTGCGCCCGGCATGAAACCAGAAGATTTAACAGATGAATACATTGAGGAAAATACAACACGTTTGTTGTCCGAGTTGAACGCCAGTGGAAATATACAAAGAAAACATACGTTTATAAGTTGTTGGCACTGTAACGAATCGGAATCGGAAGCAATGTGGAAATTGTACTCAACAAATGTGAACAATGCACTTGCAATTCAAACTACATACCAACAGTTGTATGAGGCTCTTGACAAAGACCCCGCAATAAAAATTGGGAAAGTCAAATATATTGATTTTTCCAAAAGATTTTCTTCCGTAAATGGTTCGTTCTGGTATAAACGAAAAGCATTTGAACACGAAAGAGAAGTACGTGCTATTATCACAAGTCATCAAGCACATAGCGGTATAGAAAAAGCCGTCGATCTTGAGAAGCTAATTTCAGCAGTATATATTTCTCCTTATGCGCCAAAATGGTTTGAGGATGTAGTACGTGATGTAATGCAAAAATATGAATTGAATAAACCCCTATATTATTCAGAGATGTTAAAAACGCCATTCTATTAATATTTTTAAAATAAAACGCTCCAAAATCAGAAAGAGAGCGGCCAAGCACTTTGAAAGATTGGCCGCCTTGTTCACCCATTCAGTGGGGCGGCGGGCGGCGGTCAAGGCCGAGTGTAAACTCGTTCATTTCAGCCTTGACGGTTGCCCGCTGTCCTGCTACTTTTCCAGGAGTGTGGCTACAACTTCGGGACACTTTATCCACAAGTCGGAGCGTAGGACGAGGGAAGGGGGCTTTCATATACGCCCTGTCTGCTGTTGAAACCAGACCTGCGCTTGCGGCTCCACGCTACACAAGCACAGCCCTGTTTTCCTGCCGTTTCAAATGCCCTTGCCATCCCCAGCGGCAACGGTATTTTTACGGCAACGCCGACAGAGCGTATAACACACTACACTTTGCAAGCAAAGTCGTGTGCCAAATGGGGGCGTTGCCCCTTTGGAAACCCCCACAAGAAAAGGCGGTACGCTACCCCTCCAAGGGGTACATACCGCCTTTTCTTATTATCCATCCCTCCGGCTGTATCGGTTGAGCAAAAGTCAGCGTGGGATTGATGTGGTATCTTTATCTAATTGAAACCCCACTTTCCCACTTTGAGACAGCCTGTCTTGAAATGTCCAATTTTTCAGCTAATTTTTCCTGAGACAAACCAGCCCTTTTCCTAAGTAATATCAAACGTTCATCTAATTTCATAAACAAGCTCCCTGATCTGAAGATAATGCTATGTTTTTCTTCTTTTGAATATAGAGGCAAAGCAGTGCAGATGCGGTGCCGAGAGATATAAATATCAGCATGAACCGCATATCCCCCATATCAGCCGGCACGGTCATGACAATCGCATTTTGCCAGCTGTGAAAGAGCATACACAGCAGAACGCTTTTTGTCAATAAGTAGATGGCGGAAAGGATAAAGCCGGTAATGACCCCGATCAAGGAATAGGCAAGAAAATTGCCGTTTACCTGTAAACTGCCTGAAATAAAGAAATACGGCAGATGCCAGAGAACCCAAATTATACTGACCAGAAAAGAAGAAAGCAGAACATGCTGATTTTTACAGAAACATGGAAACAAATATCCCCGCCATCCAGCCTCCTCCAGCCCGCCGCCAAACACAAGCTGTCCGGCAAAAGTGATTGCAAATGTCTGTATGGAAAATTCTGCTCCTTCCATTTGAAATAAATAAAAATTCAAAAACTGTGCCGCAAACAAAATCAACACGATAAGACAGGAATAGACTGTGCCTGCCTCTCCAAGAAAAAACTTCCATAAAAAGCCGTCTTTCCTCCAATAAGGTATCATCAGAACCAAGGCGCAAAATAGCGGCGATGCATTTTCCAGAAAATCCAGAAAATAAAATAATCCAATATGCGTATCATAATCGATTCTTTTCATAAACCCCACGCAACACCAGGTAATCAAAAACGTACCGATTATAAATAGAACTGGTCTGTAACATACCTCTCTGTTTTTAAGCTCCATTTGTCATATGCCTCCTTCAATAACCTGTTTTTTCAAACAGTATATTGAAAACGGCGGTTGCTATCTACCAACTTTTTTTTGAATTTTGTTAACCATTGATTGCATAACAGATTTTGGAAATAAATTTGCATCGTTAGATGCTTAAAAAAGCCAAAACCTAAAAATATGAAGATATTTACAAAAATAATTCGTTATATTTAATAAAAGTAAATATAACAAGGGAGAGTCAGCATGAGTGAAAAATTAGAAATTGATACGAAAAGAATGATATCAGCCATTGTATTATCTATTCTGGTACTGATTGCAGCACAGCTGGTGGCGCTATTTGCAGGAGACGGCGCTGCCGCCTTAGGGGCACACGAGGCAATGGGAAATGTAATTGCCGCCATCCTATATCCCCTCTTCACACTATTTGGTCTGAAAGCAGTCTGCAATAAAGTTCTAAAACTTTCATTAGAAGACTGCAGAATTTCAAAATACAAAATCAAATCAATCTGGGGAATCAGCGCAATCCTGCTGCCCATGCTTGTGGTCGCCGGTTTTCTTCTCGTTTCGGGACATTGGGAAAATCCCCCCATGAGCCAGCCCCAATTAGTAAATGCATTGACAGGCTCCATTCTATTCATAGGACTTGCGGCCGGATTTGTGGAAGAAGCAGTTTTCCGCGGCGTCATTATGAAAGTCCTGGAAATACGATGGAACAAAAAAATAGCGATTCTCGCACCCTCCATCTTATTTGCAGCCCTGCACGTCATCGGTACAAAAATGGACTTCCTAAGCTTCCTCCAACTCATAATAGCCGGAAGCGTTGTAGGAATCCTCTTTTCCCTAGTTACCTATGAAAGCGGAAACATATGGTCAAGCGCACTCATGCACAGCCTCTGGAACATATGCATGGGAAGCGGAATCCTATACATCAGCAGTGAAATGTCACCCAATTCCATCTTCAACTACGTCCTTCACTCCAATTCCTTCCTCCTCACAGGCGGCGATTTCGGCATAGAAGCCTCCTGCATCTCAATCGCAGCCTACCTAATATTCATACTTATTGCACTCATTTTATTAAGACGAAAGCACATAAAATTTAGCCGCTAATACACTTTAACCCGCAAGAGCAGCACAGCGTAAAGGGCAGCGAAGTCCCCGGCATAGGGTTAGGGGGTGGCAGGGCGGCGGGATTTAGGACCAGCGGAGGAGGCGGCACAGCATATGGATTCCAGACTTTGCGAAAAATCGGCAATTTCACTTACAGAATGTGGAGGCGCCTAGGGCAAAATCGCCATGGATGGCGATTTTAGGAGCCAAGCGGCATGGACGCCGCCATGGCTCCGACCCGACCGTCTTGAAACACCTACACACATTCTGCTAGTGAAATCCGATTTTGAGAGGAGACTGGAATCCATATGCTGTGCCGCCTCCTCAACTGGTCTCCAATCCTGCCGCCCCCTAACCCTATGCCGGGGACCTCCCCTCCCCCCTGCCGCGTTCTTCATCGACTAAACTATGCCCCGCAGGCAAAAGAATAGTAGACACCAGTCCTCAAAAGTAGTAAATTATTGATAAGTGAAAATTTTTAGCGCTGCTTTGCAGGCAGAAAGGAAATCAAGATGGCAAATATCATTTCAGATGAAACCATTGAATACGTAGGAATCCTGGCAAAGCTTGAACTTTCAGGCGAGGAAAAAGAGCAGGCCAAAAAAGATATGGGAAGTATGCTGGATTACATTGACAAGCTGGGCGAATTAGACACCGAGGGAGTAGAACCCATGTCCCATGTTTTTCCGGTAAAGAATGTATTCCGTGAAGACGTTGTAACCAACGGGGACATGCGGGAGGAAATCTTAAAGAATGCGCCCGGTGAAAAGAACGGCATGTTCGCGGTGCCCCGCACATTTGAATAGGAGGACGGCAGATGAATATACTGGATATGACTGCTGTTGGTCTTGCAGCAGCAATTAAGAACAAAGAAGTGACGGTAAGACAAGCCACGGAAGCTGTCCTTGCACAGATTGAAGAAAAAGAAGCGGACTTTCACTGCTATGTGACGGTGGATAAGGAAGGCGCCCTTAAGCAGGCGGAGGAAGTACAGAAAAAGATTGATGCAGGCGAACTGGACGGTCCTTTGGCGGGCGTGCCTGTTGCCATCAAGGACAATATGTGTACGGAAGGGATGCTTACCACTTGTTCTTCCAAGATCTTGGGGAATTTCGTCCCCACATTCTCTTCGGAATCAGTGCTGAATCTGCAAAAGGCAGGCGCAGTAATTTTAGGAAAAACCAATATGGATGAATTTGCCATGGGCTCCACCACGGAGACCTCCGCTTACGGTGTGACGAAGAACCCGTGGAATCCGGAGCATGTGCCGGGCGGTTCCTCAGGCGGAAGCGCAGCGGCGGTAGCGGCGGGCGAATGCTTCTATGCCCTTGGTTCCGACACAGGCGGCTCCATCCGTCAGCCCGCATCCTTCTGCGGCGTAGTGGGATTAAAGCCTACCTACGGAAGGGTATCCCGTTACGGACTGATTGCCTATGGTTCCTCCTTAGACCAGATTGGACCTCTCTGCAAGGACGTGACAGACTGCGCAGCCATTATGGAAATAATTGCAACCCACGACCTCAAAGATTCTACATCCGTGGAGCAGGAGGATACAGACTTTACTTCTGCACTTGTGGATGATGTGAAAGGAATGCGGATTGGGATTCCCAAAGACTATTTCGGAGAAGGACTTGACCCGGAAGTGAAAGATGCAGTCCTTAAAGCGGCAGAGGTGCTGAAGGAAAAAGGCGCAGTGGTGGAAGAATTTGATTTAAGTCTGGTGGAATATGCCATTCCTACCTATTATACGATTGCAGCTGCAGAGGCAAGTTCCAACTTAGAGCGCTTTGACGGCATCAAATACGGATACCGCACGGAAGAATATGAGGGACTTCACAATATGTACAAGAAATCCCGTTCTGAGGGATTCGGCGCAGAGGTAAAGAGAAGAATCATGCTGGGAAGCTTTGTGTTAAGCTCCGGTTATTATGATGCCTACTATTTGAAAGCACTGCGCGTAAAGGCACTAATCAAAAAAGCGTTCGATGAGGCGTTTGCAAAATACGATGTGATTTTAGGACCGGTGGCGCCCACCACGGCTCCGAAGCTGGGAGAGAGCTTATCCGATCCCCTTAAGATGTATCTGGGAGATATCTATACCATTTCCGTCAATCTGGCGGGTCTGCCGGGGCTTAGCATGCCCTGCGGCATAGATTCCAAAGGACTGCCCATCGGGCTGCAGCTGATTGGCGACTGCTTCAATGAAAAGAAACTGATTCAGACGGCGTACGCCTACGAAAAGGCAAGAGGGGCGTTTGGCAGAAAGGAGGACAAGTAGTATGGCAAAGCAATACGAAACGGTCATCGGACTTGAGGTTCATGTGGAACTGGCTACGAAGACCAAGATTTTCTGCGGATGTTCCACCGCATTTGGAGGAGAGCCCAATACCCACACCTGTCCGGTCTGCACCGGCATGCCGGGTTCTCTGCCTGTGCTCAACAAGCAGGTGTTAGAATATGCGGTGGCAGTGGGACTTGCCACCAACTGTTCCATCACCCAGTACTGTAAGTTCGACCGCAAAAATTATTTTTATCCGGATAACCCCCAGAACTATCAGATATCTCAGCTTTATCTTCCCATATGCCGCAATGGCAAGGTGGAAATTGAGACGGAAAACGGCAGGAAATTTGTGGGGATTCACGAAATCCATATGGAAGAGGATGCGGGCAAGCTGATTCATGACGAGTGGGATGACTGCTCCCTGGTGGATTATAACCGTTCCGGCGTTCCCCTGATTGAAATTGTTTCCGAACCTGATATGAGAAGCGCGGAGGAAGTGATTGCCTATCTGGAAAAACTGCGCATGACCATTCAATATCTGGGTGCTTCCGACTGCAAACTGCAGGAAGGTTCCATGCGGGCTGATGTGAATCTGTCCATAAGAGAAGTGGGCGCTAAGGAGTTTGGCACCCGTACAGAAATGAAGAACTTAAACTCCTTTAAGGCAATCGCCAGAGCCATCGAAGGAGAGACGGAGCGCCAGATCGATCTGCTGGAAGCAGGCGAAAAGGTGGTGCAGGAGACCAGAAGATGGGATGACAACAAGGGCGAGTCCTACGCTATGAGAAGCAAAGAGGATGCCCAGGATTACCGCTATTTCCCGGAACCGGATTTGGTTCCTATCGTGTTGGATGATGCTTTCCTTGAAGAAATCCGTGCAAAGCAGCCGGAGTTTCGCGAGGAAAAGATGCGCCGCTATAAAGAAGAATTTGATATCCCCGAGTACGATATTGAGATCATCACGGGAAGCAAGCATATGGCAGATATCTTTGAGGCAACGGTCGCCCTGGGCAGCCAGCCCAAGAAGGTGTCGAACTGGCTGATGGTGGAGACGTTGCGTCTTTTAAAGGAAAATGCCATGGATCCGGAGGACCTCCGCTTTTCACCGGAGCATCTTGCGAAGCTGATCTCTTTGACCGATGCAAAGAAGGTCAACAGCTCCGTGGCGAAGGAAGTCTTTGAAGTGATGTTCAATGAGGACGTCGATCCCGAAAAGTACGTGGAGGAAAAAGGACTCAAGACAGTAAATGATGAAGGCGCTCTGCGTAAGACGGTGGAGGATGTGATTGCAAATAATCCGCAGTCAGTGGAGGATTATCGGAATGGGAAGGAGAAGGCGATTGGGTTCCTGGTGGGACAGACTATGAAGGCAATGAAAGGGAAGGCGGATCCTTCTATGGTGAATCAGCTGCTGAAAGAGCTGCTATAAAATTTGAGGGGCATGTTCTCAGGGTCTGGCAGGGAGGCAGGATTACCGGGCGACAGACCAGACACAGGCGGCGGCATATTATACCGCCGCCTGTGTCCGGTCTGACTCCCGGTAATCCTGCCTCCCTGCCAGACCCTGAGAACATGCTAGAGTATTCATGGTGCTGACTCCTGCAGACAAGTGATTGTTTGCAGAAATTTGACTTAGAATATAAAGGAGCTTGTGAAACTAGCGGCAAGATAGTATCATTTTCATAGGCAGGGGCAGGATGAGTCCATATATAAAGTGTGTTTGCTAAGATAAGGAGAACGGAAGAAAATGGAAGAGGCGATTGCAAAGCCGGTGAACATGGGATGTTTTAATAGAAATCAGATAAAATATATTGTGGTTATCGCTATGCTGTTAGATCATATCGCGTGGGGCTTTGTCGATGATGTCAATCTGCTTCTTGGCGGGTGTATGCACTTTGCGGGGCGGCTTACCGGACCGACGATGGCTTATTTTGCAGGGGAGGGTTATTTCTATACCAAGGATGTCAGCAGGTATCACAAAAGGCTTGCCTTTTGTGCGATGATTTCTTGGCCGGCATTTGTATATTTTGAATACGGCTCGCTGCTTCTTTATTTTGAAAACGGATATTTTATATTGAATCCTGTACAGAGCGTTATTTTCACGCTTTTCCTTGGGCTTAGCGCCATTAGGATATGGGAAAGCACTAAGATAAAAAAGCCAATTAAAATCATCTGTATTATCTTGTTATGCCTGCTTGCTTGTATAGGAGACTGGGCGTTTATGAATGTATTGGGCTGCCTGTTTGTCCATGTCTACCGCAACAGACCAAAAGCCAAATGGACAGCTTTCACATTGACTTTCTTTGTTCCCAATGCCTTAATGATGATATTTGCGATATTTGCCGGTTTTGATCCCATGTGGTTTCAGGCGGGCGTGCTGCTTGTTCCGCTCATGCTTGGTTTCCTTTATAATGGACAATGCGGCAGTAAAGCAAAGATACATAAATGGTTTTTCTATCTGTTCTATCCTGCGCACTTAGTGGTTTTAGGATTATTAAGATGGGGTGCTTTGGGATAAACACTGATTTGGCATATACAAATTGATGAAGAGGAGAGAGTATATGGAAAAGAGGGGATTTTGCGCGGTAGCTGTGGCAGTGCTGCTGACAACGGGCTGCGGAAAGGAAATTGGAGAGTTAAAGGAAGCTAAAGAGGTTAATTTGGTTAAAGAGGTTGATCTTATGGCGGATATTACGGCAGGGGATGTGAGCGGGGAAGTTTCGGGCTTTAGGGACGATGAGGAAGGTGCGATTGCGCTCACGGATTTTGGGGTGAGGCTGCTTAAGAACAGCGTGAGAAAAGGGGAAAATACGTTGGTTTCACCGGCGGCGGTTCTTTATGCGCTTGGCATGGTGGCGAATGGAGCGGAAGGGGAAACCTTGTCTCAGGTGGAGGAGGCAGCAGGGCTTTCCAGGGAAGAAATGAATGGATATTTGTATGTGTATAAGGAAGCGCTGCAGGAGCAGGGAAATAGTCGGTGTAAAGTCAATCTTGCCAATTCAATTTGGCTGAGGGCGGATGACAGGCTTTCGGTGGAACGGGACTTTTTGCAGGTGAATGCGGATTATTACTGGGCGGATGTTTATCAGGTGCCTTTTGACAGAATGGGCGTTGAGCGGATGAATGGCTGGGTCAGTGAGAAGACTTACGGGATGATTAAGGAGTTCTTATCAGATGTGCCGGAGGATGCAGTTATGTATCTGATCAGTACCACTGCATTGGATGCGAGATGGAGCGAGGTTTACTATACTTCTTCGCAGGGGAATTTTACGAAAGAAGATGGAACGGTCCAGCAGGCGGAATTTATGTATGGCGGAGAGTTTCATTATCTGAAGGACGACACAGCGCAGGGGTTTTTGAAGTACTATGAGGGAAATCAGTATGCGTTTGCGGCGCTTCTGCCCGACGAGGGAATCAGTGTTTCGGATTATGTATCTTCACTCACGGGGGAAAAGCTGCACGGAATTTTAGTGGACAGTGTCCACGCCCAGGTGCATACGGTGCTTCCCAAGTTTGAAATCCGGTATGAAGCAGAAATGAGCGATATTCTTGGAGAAATGGGGATAAAAGACCTCTTTGACGCAGAGAGGGCAGACCTTTCGGGAATGGGTTCCGTGGAGGAAGGGACACTTGTGGTGGACCGCATTTTACACAAAACCTTTATTTCAGTCGATGAACAGGGAACGAAAGCCGGGGCAGCTGCGGTTGACGAAGCTTGCGCCGTGGCAGAAGAGCCGGATGAGGAAATCGAAATCAAAGTAGTTCGGCTTGACAGACCCTTCCTCTACATGATTATCGACCAGAAAACCAAAACGCCTGTATTTATTGGGACTGTGATGGAAATGCCGTCGGATGTCCAGTAGGATTTTACACTAAAAGCCATAATATAGTTTGAAATAGAAACTTCTTGCCATAAAGGAGCGGCTGTGATACAATATCCCTCGGCGGCAAACAAGTGTCCGCGCTTGAAAAACAAACGAGGGCTTATGTTTACCGACGGGAAACACTTTATGAGCATTTAAAATAGAAAGCTGTATGGGTGCAGGCTATGGGGACCAGATATTTTGTGGTGAAGGAGCAGGCGGTGCCGGAGGTGCTTTTAAAGGTAGTGGAAGCCAAGAAGCTCTTAGACACAGGCAGGGTGCACACGGTCAATGAGGCAGCAGACCGGGTGGGAATCAGCCGCAGTTCCTTTTATAAGTACAAGGACGACATATTCCAGTTTCATGAAAATTCCCAGGGGACGACGATTACGCTGACCTTTCAGATGGAAGATGCGCCAGGACTTTTGTCGGATGTGCTTAAGATCGTCGCACAGTTTGGTGCGAATATTCTGACCATCCATCAAAGTATCCCCATCAACGGTGTGGCATCCTTAAGCTTAAGCGTGCAGGTACTTCCCACCACAGGGAATGTCTCTGAGATGCTTGAAACCATGGAGCAGCAAAAGGGCGTCAGAAACGTCAAGATTTTAGCCAAAGAATAAGGCAAGCGCAAGGAGGAAATGAAGATGATTCAGGTTGCAGTAATGGGTTACGGTACAGTAGGAAGCGGTGTCGTGGAGGTCATTGAAAAGAATAAGGAAGAGATCAACAAGAAGTCCGGAGAGGATATCAACATAAAATATATATTGGATTTAAGGGATTTTCCGGGAGACCCTTATGCGGATAAGGTGGTCCATGATGTGGAAATGATCTTGAACGATCCGGAGATTAAGATTATCTGCGAGACTATGGGAGGGCTTAAGCCGGCGTATGATTTTACTAAGAGAGCGCTTAAGTCAGGAATCAGCGTGTGTACCTCCAATAAGGAACTGGTGGCAGCCCATGGACCGGAACTGATTCGGATTGCCCATGAAAATAAGTGCAATTACCTGTTCGAGGCAAGTGTGGGCGGCGGTATTCCCATCATCCGTCCGCTGAATTATTCCCTGACGGCAGAGAAAATCGATGGGATTACCGGCATCCTAAATGGAACCACAAACTATATCCTTTCCAAGATGGAAAAGGAAGGCGCCGATTTTGAGGATGTCTTAAAGGAAGCGCAGGAAAAAGGATATGCGGAGCGGAATCCCGAGGCGGATGTGGAAGGGTATGATGCCTGCCGTAAGATCGCAATCCTTTCTTCCCTTATGTGCGGAAAGAATGTAAAATATGAGGATATTTATACGGAGGGTATTACGAAGATTACGGCAACAGACTTTGTCTATGCCCATGCAATGGGAAAGACCATTAAACTTCTTGCCCAGAGCAAAGAGGTGGACGGCTGTTTCTATGCTATGGTGGCGCCCTTTATGATTAGTAAATCTCATCCCCTTTATATGGTAAACGATGTGTTCAACGCAGTCTGTGTGCACGGTAATATGCTGGGAGATTCCATGTATTATGGAAGAGGCGCAGGCAAGCTGCCCACGGCAAGCGCGGTGGTATCCGATGTGGTGGACTGTGCAAGGCATATCGGCAAGGTGATCATGTGCTTCTGGGATGCCCAGGACGTGGCGCTTATAGGAATCGGCGAGGCGAGCCGCAGATTCTTCGTGCGCGTGGCACAGGATAAGGAGAGCCAGGCGCTGCAGGTATTTGCAAGCGTCAGCGTGATTGAGGCGGATGTGGAAGGCGAGTTTGCCTTTGTCACAGAACAGATGACGGAAAAGGACTTTAATCAGAAGGCGGAAGAAGTAGGAATCATCAGCCGTATCAGAATAGAATAAAATTTAAGAAAGCATAGAGAAAAAGAGATGTCAGATAAAAAATATATTGTCGTATTAGGAGATGGCATGGCGGATGAACCCATTGAGGAGTTGGGAGGGAAAACACCCCTTGCTTACGCCAACACCCCAGCCATGGACAGTTTAAGCAAGTCAGCGGAGATAGGGCTTGTGCACACCATCCCGGAGGGAATGAAGCCGGGGTCGGACACGGCAAACCTTTCCGTTTTGGGATATGATCCCAAGCGTTATTATTCGGGGCGCTCCCCTTTAGAGGCGCTGAGCATCGGCGTGCCCATGAAAGATACGGATGTGGCGCTGCGCTGCAATATCGTTACCCTATCGGAGGAAGAGATCCCCTTTGAGGAAAGGACCATCATCGACCATAGTTCGGGAGAAATCAGTACAGAGGATTGTGCCATACTGCTTGAGGCGGTAAAGGAGGAGCTGCAAAATGAGACCTATCAGTTTTATGCAGGCACCAGCTATCGCCACTGCCTGATTTGGAATCAGGGCAGTGTAATCGAGTTATCCCAGCCCCACGATGTGCTGGGACAGGTGATTGGTCAGTATCTTCCCGAGGATGAAAATCTGCTTTCCATGATGAAGAGAAGCTATGAGATTTTAGTCAATCACCCAATTAATATAGAAAGAAAGAGACAGGGATTAAATCCCGCCAACTGCTGCTGGTTCTGGGGAGCCGGAACCAAGCCTATGCTTTCTTCTTTCAAGGAGAAGACCGGAAAGAAGGGGATGATGGTTTCCGCTGTGGATTTATTAAAAGGAATTGCGGTGGGAGCAGGTATGGGCGTTGCCAAGGTGGAAGGCGCCAACGGCGGACTTAACACCAATTATGAAGGGAAGGTGCAGGCAGCCCTTGATGCTCTTTTAAATGGCTATGACTTTGCCTATATTCATGTGGAGGCGCCCGATGAGATGGGACATCAGGGAAGCGTGGCAAGAAAGGTGCAGGCAATCGAGTATTTAGACCAGCGGGTGATTGGACCTTTGACCAAGGCGTTAGATCAGGAAGAGACGCCCTATCGGCTTTTAGTAATGCCGGATCATCCTACCCCTATAAAGGTAAGGACTCATACATCAGACAGCGTGCCATATTTATTGTATGACAGCGAAGAGCCTAAGAAGGAGAGCTGGAATTATAATGAAAAGGAAGCAAAGGAGAGCGGAAACTTTATTCCTATGGGGCATACCATAATAGATAAACTTTTTGAAAAGTAAGGACAGGATTTTGGAACAAGATTTGTGAGGAGACATAGATTATGAAAAAGGTTGTAAAATTTGGCGGCAGTTCCCTTGCCAGCGCGGAGCAGTTTGCAAAGGTCGGCGATATCATTCATGCGGATGGGGAAAGGCGCTACGTGGTGCCTTCTGCACCTGGCAAACGGTTTTCAGAGGACACCAAGGTTACGGATATGCTCTATGACTGCTATCACCTTGCTGAGTCAGGCAAAGAATTTAAGAAGGAGCTTGCCGCAATTTCGACGCGCTATCAGGAAATTATAGATGGACTTTCTCTTGCCATTTCCTTGAAGGATGAGTTCAAAACCATTGAAAAGAATTTTAAGGAAAAAGCAGGAGAAAACTATGCTGCGTCCAGAGGCGAGTATTTAAATGGTATCATTATGGCGGCATATCTGGGATATGAGTTTATCGATGCGGCGGAAGTAATCCGCTTTACGGATGAAGGAGAGTTTGATTCTGAGTATACGAACCAGATATTAGGGCAGCGGCTTAACGGCGTGGAGCGCGCTGTCATACCGGGATTTTACGGGGCATATGCAGACGGAAGGGTCAAGACCTTTTCGAGGGGTGGTTCTGATATTACAGGTTCTATCGTTGCAAGAGCCGTGAAGGCAGATGTGTATGAGAACTGGACAGACGTGTCGGGCTTTCTTGTTGCCGATCCAAGGATTATCGAAAACCCGGAAGGAATCGAGACTATTACCTATAGAGAGCTGCGGGAGCTATCTTACATGGGAGCAAGCGTACTCCATGAGGATGCGATTTTCCCTGTTAGAAGAGAGGGAATTCCCATCAACATCCGCAATACCAATCAGCCTTCCGATGAAGGAACCTGGATTGTAGAGAGCACCTGTCAGAAGTCAAAATATGTGATCACAGGAATTGCAGGAAAAAGAGGATTTTGTTCTGTCAATATAGAAAAAGCTATGATGAACGCGGAGATTGGATTTGGAAGGAAGGTTCTGCAGGCCTTTGAGGATAATGGAATTTCCTTTGAACACGTGCCCTCCGGTATCGACACCATGACGGTGTTTGTCCACCAGGATGAGTTCATTGATAAGGAGCAGAAAGTGGTTTCTGCTATCCACAGGCTGGCTGATCCGGACAGCGTGGATATCGAAGCAGACCTTGCTTTAGTTGCGGTAGTTGGACGCGGTATGAAGTCCACAAGGGGAACGGCAGGACGCATCTTTTCCGCTCTGGCACACGTCAACGTCAATGTAAAGATGATTGATCAGGGGTCCAGCGAGCTGAATATCATCATCGGCGTTGCAAATGATGACTTTGAGACGGCAATCAAGGCAATCTATGATATTTTTGTAATCGCACAGCTATAAAAATATGATAACGCTTAGGAATCCGTCCTATTTGATGCGATAAACGTCGAATAGGGCGGATTTTTATGACAGCAGGGTCATAAGACCAAACTGTTAGGCTTTTATTACTTGAAAGTTTCCATAAAATATACTATGATAATATAACATACATTTCCCAGACGGGGATTGTGTGAAAGCACAGGAGGAAATGAGAATATGAATGAAACATATGTAGAATGCCTGGTAAAAAGAAAGACTCCGACTCATCTTAAGATGCTTAAAATCCTATTGGTCACGCTTACTGTTGCGTTTGTGCTGGTGGGATTTATTTTGATTCCGGCGCTGCTTTTCGGTATTGCCTTTGGAGTGGCGGCTTATTTCATGCATTTGAATACAGAGTTAGAGTATGAATATCTTTATGTGGATAAGGAACTTACCGTGGACAAGGTCATGGCAAAGACTAAGCGCAAAAGGGTGGCAGTTTATACGGTAGAAAAGATGGAAATCGTGGCGCCCGTTAAGTCATGGCACCTTGACAATTATAAGAACCGAAATGGCAAGGAGGTTGATTATAGCTCCAGAGAAGTAAAACAGCCTGATACCAGATATGTATTTTACTATGAAGGCAGACAGAAGGTCATTTTTGAGCCTAATGAGGACCTAGTTAAGGCGATGCAGTTTGCAGCGCCCAGAAAGGTATTTAAAGATTAAGCGGCAGTAATGTAACAAACAAACATAGATTACACTTATAGGAGGAGAAAAAATGGGTCAGATAATTGGTGAAGGAATTACCTTTGATGATGTGCTTTTAGTGCCATCCTATTCAAAGATCGTTCCCAACGAGGTGGACTTGACAACATGGCTAACCAAAAAGATTAAACTCAACATCCCTATGATGAGTGCAGGAATGGACACGGTAACGGAGCACAGAATGGCAATCGCCATGGCAAGACAGGGCGGCATTGGCATCATCCATAAGAATATGTCCATTGAAGCACAGGCGGAAGAGGTGGACAAGGTCAAAAGGTCTGAGAACGGTGTCATAACCGATCCCTTCTCGCTGTCACCGGACCATACATTGGGAGATGCAGATGCGCTCATGGCGAAGTTCCGCATTTCCGGCGTTCCGATTACAGAGGGACGTAAACTGGTGGGAATCATCACCAACAGAGATTTGAAATTTGAAACAGATTTTTCAAAAAAGATTAAGGAATCTATGACCTCCGAAGGGCTGATTACAGCTAAGGCAGGTATTACACTTGAGGAAGCAAAGCAGATTCTTGCCAAGGCAAGAAAAGAAAAACTTCCTATCGTAGATGATGACTACAATCTGGTAGGTCTAATTACCATCAAAGATATCGAAAAGACAATTAAATATCCTTTGTCGGCAAAGGATGAACAGGGAAGGCTCCTGTGCGGCGCCGCTGTGGGAATTACAGCAAATGTACTGGACAGAGTAAGTGCCTTAGTGGATGCAAAAGTGGACGTTGTGGTGCTTGACAGCGCCCATGGTCATTCAGAGAATGTGCTCCACTGCATCAGAATGATTAAAGAAAAATATCCTGATCTGCAGGTGATTGCAGGTAATGTGGCAACCGGAGAGGGAACAAGAGATTTGATCGAAGCCGGGGCGGATGCGGTCAAGGTAGGTATTGGACCGGGCTCTATCTGCACTACCCGTGTGGTTGCAGGTATTGGTGTGCCCCAGATTTCCGCGATTATGGATGCGTATTCCGTTGCAAGGGAATATGGAATTCCAATTATCGCAGACGGCGGCATCAAGTATTCCGGAGATATGACGAAAGCAATCGCAGCAGGCGGTAATGTGTGTATGATGGGAAGTATGTTTGCGGGATGTGACGAAAGCCCCGGAACTTTTGAATTGTATCAGGGACGTAAATACAAAGTATACAGAGGAATGGGTTCCATCTCAGCAATGGAAAACGGAAGCAAGGACCGCTATTTCCAGGAAAATGCTAAGAAACTGGTGCCGGAAGGTGTGGAAGGCCGCGTGGCTTACAAGGGAACCGTGGAGGATACGGTATTCCAGCTGATGGGCGGTTTGCGTTCAGGCATGGGGTACTGCGGAACAGGCAGTATTGAAGAACTGAAAGAAAAAGGAAGATTCATCAAGATATCTGCGGCATCCTTGAAAGAAAGTCATCCACATGACATTCATATTACCAAAGAAGCGCCGAATTACAGTGTGGATGAATAAGGAACAGGAAATGTGCAGGAAGTGGAAGGAGTATTGTTAACGTGGGCAATCTGGGAAGCGCCGGCAGCAGGCAGGATGCAGCGCTGCTGCTGAAAAGCCTTATAGAAGAAAAGGTGCTGGAAAAGTGGCAGCAGCATTTTTGTGACGTTACAAACGTGTTTTTGTGTTGTGTGGACGGCAACGGACTTCCACTTACTGAGTTTGGCGGTAAAGAGGAAGAGTTAAATAAAATTAAACGAATTATCGACGGGGAGCAGGTAATTGAGATGCTTTCCCGAGTATCGGAAAGTACACTGGAAGATCAGGCAATAGAAACTACGGCGTATCCTAACGTGCGGCTGGCCGTGATATCAGTCAAAATTGAAGGGGAGCCATTTTTAAACTGGCTGGTCTGCGGTGTGCTGTCTGATGCAGATGACTTGGAGGATTATGATAATCCGCCACTTGAGGGATTTGTGAATACGATTTGTGAAAAACAGTTTGCTAAGGTAATAGATACTTTGCGAAGCGTGACTAAGACCATGCTTTTATATAAACTTTCTGCTTTTAATGCGCAGGCTGAGAGCAGACGGATTCTATATTCCGAAAAGGAAATGAGTGAAAATCTGCGAAGAAGCGAGGCGCTTGCCGAAATTGTTCAGTTTCTGGAAATTGATGAATCTGCAGAAAACGTGATGCATAAACTGTTAAAAAAAGTTGGGGAACTTTTAAATTTAAGCATTGCTGTTCTTTATAGAATCAAAAAGGACAGCGAACATGCAGAATTTTTATCCAGATGGTGCAAAAAGAACATAGCATGGGAGTTTGAGAAGGAAATGCAGCATAATGTCCCTGCGCTTCTTACAGAAAAGAAAACCCTTGTCATATCACAAAATTCTATGCTCAATGTGGGTGAAAGAGAGCAGATGCAGATGCTCGGCTTTAAGGCAGTAATTGTCATTCCGGTTGAAATAAGCGAAAATGTGTCCACTTATGCCTGTTTTGGGGAGATGGATAAAGAACGGAATTGGAAACTGGAGGAAATTCGGTTTCTCAATGATTGTGTCAAAGTTTTACACAGCATTATGATAAAGAGTATGCAAAGAGAGTCCCTTCTTACGTCAAATGCCGCCTTAGAGACAATACTGGATAATGTGGGAAGTAGTGTGTATGTGCGGGATATGACTACAGGGGAAGTTTTATTTACCAATAAAAGTATGCGTAAAGTTTTCAGCCGGGAGCTGAAAGATGGAAGCATAAATGGGATGCTGGATGAACAGGTACAGCGTGAAAGCGGAAGCCGGGAGTTCTATTATGAGAAAAAGGATTGCTGGTATGACCTGTACTATATAAGAATGAAGTGGATAGACGGCAGACCGGCTCTTTTATGCGCACTATATGATATTACGGATAAAAAGGTTTTTCAAAAGAAAACAGAGCAGCAGGCATACACGGATTTCCTTACGGGAATCTACAACCGTATGTGCTGCGAGAGGGATCTGGGCAAATATATGGATGAAGCAAAGAATAACCAAGGCAAAGGCGCGTTGCTTTATCTAGATCTGGATGATTTCAAACATATCAATGACGGGCTGGGGCATAAATATGGAGATGTCCTTTTAAAATCAATTTCCCACAGTTTTCAGCGGATTGAGGGAATTAAGAATACATGTTACAGAATGGGCGGCGATGAGTTTGTCATTATTATACCGCCAAGAGAATATGAAAATCGCGAAAAGATTATTGCATCTATAAGAGAGATTTTTATGCGTCCATGGTTTCTCAAGGATTCGGACTATTACTGTACGATGAGTATGGGAATCGTGGAGTTTCCAGACAAGGAAGATGCGGTGAATGATCTGATTAAAAAGGCAGACATTGCCATGTATGAGGCTAAGAAAGAAGGCAAAAATAGGATAGCTTATTACTCTGATCAGATAGAGACTAAGTCGGGTAAACGTTTGGACATGGAAAAGAGCATGCGCGATGCCACGGCAAGGGGCTATCAGGAATTTGAGGTGTATTATCAGCCCATTATCGACATCAGTAAAGAAGAATTGCCCTGTACTGGAGCGGAGGCGCTGATTAGATGGAATAATGCGGATTTAGGCTTTATACCGCCTTCAGAGTTTATTCCATTGGCAGAGTATCTGGGATTGATCAATCCTATTGGAAACTTTGTGCTGAAGGAGGCATGCAGCTGCTGTAAGAACTGGAATGATCACGGGTACCCTGATTATAAGGTGAATGTAAATCTTTCGGTAGTCCAGCTTCTCCAGCCGGATATTGTGGAAAGTATAGAAAGCGTTATGAAGGAGACCGGCATCAAGCCCAAAAATCTGACGCTGGAGGTGACAGAAAGTCTGGCAATCAATGATATGGAGCGCATGCAGGAAATTCTGGACAGAATCAAAAAACTGGGGGTCAGAATTGCACTGGATGACTTTGGAACAGGTTATTCGTCATTGAATCATATCAGGGAGATTCCATTTGATGTGATCAAGGTAGATCAAAGTTTCATCAGGGATCTGGAGCGAGATGAGTATGCCAAATCATTTATCAGAATGGTAGGAGAATTGGCAGAGGCGATTGGCGTAAACGTCTGCATCGAAGGTGTAGAGACCAAAAGACAATATGAGATTTTATCAGAAATGTGTGTGCTCTTAGGTCAGGGATATTATTTCGACCGCCCGATGGAGCGTCAGGCATTTGAAAAAAAGTATACACCCAAACTTAAGCGCAGAACCCGCAAAACCAGCGATTAAATTCTGCTTTAAAAATTGCTTTTTGTGTGATATTATAACAAGTAGCGTGACAACGTTTGTTAGGAGTTTACGGTAGGAGGTAAGGCTCGCCATCAGAAAATAGGCTGGGCCGCAGGAAAGCATGAGTGAAAATGAAATAAATGTAAATCCTTCCGAGAAAGAGAAGGAAACTGTTTCCCGGAATTTTATTGAGCAGATGATTGACAAGGATCTGGCGGAGGGTGTGTATGACAGTGTGCACACAAGATTTCCACCCGAACCTAACGGATATCTGCATATCGGACATGCCAAGAGCATCCTTTTAAATTATGGGCTTGCGCAAAAATATGGCGGCAAATTCAATATGCGGTTTGACGATACCAATCCTACCAAGGAAAAGACAGAATTTGTAGAATCCATTATGGAGGATATCAAATGGCTGGGTGCAGACTGGGAGGATCGGCTATTTTTTGCTTCCAACTATTTTGAGCAGATGTATGAAGGGGCAGTGAAGCTGATCAAAAAAGGCAAAGCCTATGTATCTGAACTTACCGCGGATGAAATCAGGGAATATCGCGGCACCCTGACGCAGCCAGGTAAAAATGATCCGAACAGAGACAGAAGCGTGGAAGAAAATCTCATGCTGTTTGAAAAGATGAAAAACGGTGAATTTGCAGACGGAGAGAAGACGCTTCGCGCCAAAATCGATATGGCTTCACCCAACATTAATATGCGTGATCCGATTCTCTATCGTGTTGCACATATGAGCCATCACAATACAGGAGATGAGTGGTGTATTTATCCGATGTATGATTTTGCACATCCAATTGAGGACGCAATTGAAGGAATCACGCACTCTATCTGTACGCTGGAATTTGAAGATCACAGACCGTTATATGACTGGGTGGTAAGAGAATTGGAATATCCGCATCCCCCAAGACAGATTGAATTTGCCAAAATGTATCTGACCAATGTGGTGACCGGAAAAAGATATATCAAGAAGTTGGTGGAAGATGGGATCGTGGATGGCTGGGATGACCCAAGGCTGGTTTCCATTGCGGCGCTTAGAAGGAGAGGATTTACGCCGGAATCAATTAAAATGTTCGTAGAATTATGCGGTGTGTCAAAGAGCAATTCCTCTGCGGATTATGCTATGCTCGAGTACTGTATCAGGGAAGACTTAAAGCTGAAACGCCCCCGTATGATGGCGGCGCTTGATCCGGTTAAGCTGATTATTGATAATTATCCGGAAGGGGAAACGGAACTTCTGGAAGTGGCAAATAATCTTGAAAATGAAGAGATGGGCACCAGACAGGTTCCTTTTGGCAGAGAACTATATATTGACAGGGAGGATTTTATGGAGGAGCCCCCCAAAAAGTATTTCCGCTTGTTCCCGGGAAATGAAGTGCGTCTTATGAATGCCTATTTTGTAACCTGTACTGGCTGCGTGAAGGATGAAAGCGGTAAAGTGACAGAAGTGCACTGCACCTATGATCCGGAGACAAAATGTGGCAGCGGTTTTACAGGCCGCAAGGTAAAAGGGACAATTCACTGGGTACCCGCTAAAGAGGCAGTCAAGGCACAGGTAAGGCTGTATGAGAATATTATTGATGAAGAAAAGGGTGTCTATAACGAGGATGGAAGCCTTAACTTAAACCCCAATTCACTTACGGTTTTAAGGGAATGCTATCTTGAACCTGCATTAAAGGATGTAAAGCCCTATGAAAGCTTCCAGTTTGTACGTCAGGGGTATTTTTGTGTGGATGCAAAGGACTCAAAGGAAGGTGCGCCTGTGTTCAACAGAATCGTATCATTAAAGAGTTCTTATGTGCTGCCTAAGGCATAAAGAGGCAGTTTATAACATTTATTGAAGAAGAAAGAAGAAAGGGATAGGTATTAGAAATGGCTGGGTTATTATCTGGATTAGGAAAACTTGGACTCAAGAATCTGGAAGATATGGATTTGTATGAGGCAGAAAAGAAGCCGGAGGAGGTTGCTGCAGCAAAGCCGGCGGCGCCCGTGGTACAGGAGACAGATTTTCTTTTTGACAAAAGTTATGAATGTACGATATGTGATGGAAAGATCAAAGCAAGAACAATGAAAGCAGGAAAGGCAAAGCTTCTGCGTGCAGATACGGATTTACGTCCGGTATATGAGAATATTGAGCCCATTAAATATGATGTCATCACTTGTCCGCACTGCGGTTACGCAGCACTCACTCGTTATTTCAAGGGGCTTACTGCATCACAGATGAAGGCGATTAAGGAGACGATTTCAGCTTCTTTCCAGCCTGTCAACGAGGAAAAGGATACATATACTTATGAGGAAGCGCTGGATCGGTATAAGCTGTGTCTGGCCAATGCCATTGTAAAACATGCAAAGGCAAGTGAAAAAGCGTATATTTGTTTAAAGACGGGATGGCTGCTTCGCAGTATGAGGGAAAATCTTGACAAGGAAGCGGAGGATTTTGACAAGAAGGCAGCAGAACTCAAGGAACAGGAAGACGAATTTATTAAAAACGCGCTGGAGGGATTTTTGGCAGCAAGGCAGTCAGAAAGTTATCCTATGTGCGGTATGGATGAGATTACCATGGAATACCTTATTGCAGCGCTTGCCATGGAAAGCGACCAGTTTGATGTTGCGTCACGTATCATTTCAAGTATTTTGGTTTCTCCTTCTGCCACCACTAGGATGAAAGACAAGGCGAGAGATCTTAAAGAAGCGCTTATGGCAAAAATGAAAGAGAAAAGCAATTAATTATGGTTGATCTGACGATACAGCTTGCGGATACAGGAAAAGAATACCTGTACCAGCAGATTTATGAATATATCCGAGATGAGATAAGAAAAGGGAAGCTTCTTGCAGGTGAGAAGCTTCCCTCAACTCGTTCACTGGCACAGTATCTTCAGGTAGCGAGAAGCACAGTAGATTTTGCTTATGGTCAGCTGGTAGCGGAAGGCTATGTGGAGGCAAGACCCTGTAAAGGATATTTTGTAAGTCACGTGGAAGAATTGTTTCATTTTTCCGGCGATGATGGGAAACAAGAAAAGTTGAGCATGGGTATCGCTCAGGCGGCACAAGAAGAGAAGATTCAATACGATTTTTCGCCTCATGCCGTAAGCCTTCGGGACTTTCCGTATGCCACATGGAAAAAAATAACCAAAAATATTTTGGTAGATGCAAATAGTGAAATGTTTGCGCTAGGGGATGCAAGAGGAGATCAGGAACTTAGGAAGACGATCAGTCGGTATCTTCATTCGTCCAGGGGCGTCAACTGTCAGCCGGAGCAGATTATTATTGGGGCAGGAACGGATTATCTTTTTATGCTGCTGGAAAAGATTTTAGGAAGACATGTACCGATTGCTATGGAAAATCCCACTTATAAACGTGCCTACAAGGTTTTCCAGTCTTTTGCTTATGAAATTGTACCAGTTCCAATGGATGGAAGCGGAATGAATGTGGAAGAACTTTCCAGAACCAAGGCAAAAGTTGCCTATGTGATGCCTTCCCACCAGTATCCTACGGGGGTAGTAATGCCTATTGGAAGAAGAATGGAATTGCTCAAGTGGGCAGGAGATGGTCAGGACCGTTATCTGATTGAAGATGATTATGACAGTGAGTTCCGTTATAAGGGAAAGCCTATCCCTTCTCTGCAGGCATCGGACCGTTTAGGCAGAGTTATTTACATGGGGACCTTTTCAAAATCCATTGCGCCGGCAATCCGTGTAGGCTATATGGTACTTCCCATGAAGCTTCTTAAGATTTATCAGGAAAATTGTGGATTTTATGCGTCCACGGTATCGCGTATCGATCAGCGTATTTTAAATGAATTTATCAGGGATGGATATTTTGAACGTTATCTGAACAAGATGCGGAAAATCTACAGAAGCAGGCATGATTTCCTTTTGAGCCAGCTTTTCTCGTTTGAGAAGGAATTTACCGTTTCGGGAGAAAATGCTGGTCTGCATATCTTGCTTACGAGTAAAAGCCAGATACCGGAAGAGGCGCTTATAAAGGCAGCTGCTAAGGAGGGAGTAAAGCTATATGGAATGCAGGAGGCTTGTATGGGGGGAACAAGTATGGATACAACTTATAGCAGCACGCTGCTGATGGGGTATGGAGCGCTGGATGAACGGGAGCTTATGGAAGGGGTCGCATTGTTAAAAAGAGCCTGGGATATCTATTTGTAGGATATCCCAGGTTTTGCTGAACGCAATGCTTTTAAAGATCATCATCAAAAAATTCTTCTACCGTCTCATTTGAAGTGGAAGCATTCTGCTGGGGAGCAGAGGCTTGGGGGGGAATTTCAGAATTTGTTGTGTTGGGACTTTCTGCGTCAGGAGTACGGGCTGAATCTTCGGGTTCTGATGCAGCGCTCTTTTCCTTGTTGAGTGCAGTTAAGTCGGTAAAATTGTTTTCGGAAGTAGTCTGCCCTTCCTTAACGGATTTAACAGTTTCTTTCACTTGCTGAACGGAGTCGGTAATCACGCCCTTTGCCTTTTGGAAAGCTTCAGAAGCAATGGCTTCTGCCTTATCAAGTTGTAAGGACACATAAGAACGCTCCTTTTCAGTGCCTGTATCCTCGTCAAGATCTTCACTGAAATCGTCAAAATCATCATCCGTATCCTCATCACTCGGGGCGGAAGGAGTTTTGTCTTTCGTCTGTAGATAGTGATATGCCCCGTAAGCGGCAGCGCCAGCTACTGTGGTGAAAAGTAAAAATTTACCAAATTTTTTGGACATAAGGGTGCTCCTTTCGGTTTTTCATATAGTATTATCTTAATACTATTCTGTGGAAATGAAAAGAGAATATGTATAAAAAATCCATAAATTTTTTAATGTGCAGATTGTTAGAAGATTTTTAGGGAGAGGCACTAGATATAGTAGAGAGGAAAAAAGAGAGTACTAGTTTCATAGAAACGATTGATGGAGAGGGGAAAATGTGGTATATTTAATTTCGACTCATAAAGTCAACATTGATACATTGCGAGAAAGATTTTTGGAGACAGTTGGATGAATGAAAAATTTTTTGACTTGAAAAAAGAGAAACAGGACAGGATGATCAACGCGGCGCTTAAGGTGTTTGCCATGAACGGGTATGGACATGCAAGTACGGATGACATTGTGAAGGAAGCGGGGATTAGTAAGGGGCTTTTGTTTCATTATTTTATCAGCAAATTAGGATTGTATGCATTTATTTACGATTATAGTGTCAGGTATATTATGTTGGAGCTTTCTACAGGCGTGTCAAAGGAGGAGACGGATTATTTTGGGCTTCTTTTGCAGATCAAGCAGTCTCAGCTGCAGGTAATGAAAAATTATCCTTACATGCTTCAGTTTATTAATAAAAGCAGAGAAGAGGATGTGAGCGAGGCACTGATGGAGACAGAGGATAAGCGGGGCGTGCTTCCCAGGCAGTATGCGGAGATTATGGAGCGGGCAGAGCTTAGCAGATTTAAGAAGGAAGCGGATGTAAAGAAGCTGACTAAAGTGATAGAATATACGGCGGATGGGCTTATGACGGAACATTTCAGGAACGCTTCCTTCCAGCCAGAGATTTACTATAAAGAAATCGTGCAATATCTGGAAATGATAAAGAAACTAAGTTACCAGTAGGAATCAAGAATGAATAGAAGAAGGAAAGGTGTGCGATGAAAGAGAAACTTTATACGATACCGCTGAATGATGCAGTGAATGCAGATGACGAGTGTCCTTTCTGTAATATAGAAAGGGCGGTAGAACAAGATATACTGGATTTTGTCCTTGGTTCTGGTTCCTCTTATATGGAAAGTGATGTGAGGGAAGCCACCGATCAGGCAGGATTTTGCAGGACACATTTCAAAAAAATGTTTGATTATGGCAATACCTTGGGTAATGGATGGATTTTGAAGACTCATTATAGAAGAGTAAATAAGGAGATGAAGGAGCAATTCAAGAAGTTTGTGCCTTCTAAATCTACCTTGATGGGCAGGTTAAAAAAGAACGGGGATAGGGAAAATGCTATCGGCATCTGGGTGCAGGAGAAAGAGAAATCCTGCTATATCTGCAATCGTTTTGCGGATACCTATGACCGATATATGGACACTTTTTTCCACATGTACAAAAAAGATGAGGATTTCAGAAAGCGGATTCTAGGCGGTAAGGGATTTTGCCTGCATCACTTTGGCGATTTGTGTGAATACGGAGAAAGCAGGCTTAACGACAAGGAAAAGAAGTCGTTTTATCCGGAAATGTTTAAATTGATGGAGGAGAATATGGAAAGGCTTACTGAAGATGTGAGCTGGCTGGTGGAAAAATTTGATTATAGGAATAAAGATGCTGACTGGAAGAACGCAAGGGATGCCATTCAGAGAGGAATGCAGAAACTTAAGGGAGGATACCCTGCTGATCCTGTTTACAAAATGAATAAGTAGCAGATAAAACGTGTGCGCCAAAGCGCACACGTTTTCAAATCCAGCCCGCTGCTTTACCAATCCAGTAGCCCAGACCTAATAGCCAGCTTGTAAAAATACCGTACAAGATGACAGGACCAGCAATTGTAAAGATTTTACAGCCAATGCCGAATACCTGCCCTTCTTTTTTAAATTCTACAGCGGGAGCCGCTACGGAATTAGCAAATCCGGTAATCGGAACTAAAGCGCCGGCGCCTCCAAACTTGACGATAGAAGGATAGATATTTAAGCCGGTGAGAAGAACACTTAGAAATACAAGCGTCAAGGAGCAGAAACTTCCTGCTGTTTCTTTGTCCATGCCCATCTGCTTAGATGCAAAATTTAAAAGAACCTGCCCGACGACACAGATGATACCGCCGGTGATAAAGGCTTTGAGCATCTGTAAATATAAATTGTGGGTAGGGGTGATGGTCTTTACGTATTCTTCATATTCTTTTTCAAGATTTATTTTTTCTTTACTTTTGGGTTCTTTCATAGATTGTCACCTTCCTGAATCGTTTCGCTTAGTGTATGGATTTCAAAGAAATTTATGCAGATTGTAATAGAAATGTAACAGATATGATGCAAAAATGATGCAAGCCTCCTTTATAATTAATTTATGCAAATGATAAAAGAAATCTTGTTGTAGGAATAAAAAACCATTTTGTCATTCTTGTGTATTTATGGCAGGGATGTTAAAATGTATATCACAAATCAAATGATAAGTGCAGAGGAATGTTATGGTTAGTTTTTCCAGTTTTGAATTCTTGTTTCGCTTTTTACCGATTTTCTTAATATTGTATTTTGTAATTCCGAAGAAGTATAAAGAAACACTGCTCCTTTTAGGGAGCCTTGTTTTTTATGCTTTTGGGGAGCCTGTGTTTATTCTTGTGCTGATTGTGACTACAATTGTCAATTATAGTATAGGGATGCAGAGCTGGAAGCTGGGTGAGGGCTTTTCGCTGCATGAATGGCAGAAGAATAAACGGAAAAAATATATGATGCAGGCGGTTGCACTGGATGTAGCTGTGCTGGTAATCTTTAAGCTTTTAGCTGTGTTTGTGGATCATACACTGCTTCCTCTTGGAATTAGTTTTTATATTTTTAAAATGATTTCTTTTCAGATGGATATATGCAGGGGAGAGGTATGGAGCAAGCCTAGTTTCCGCCATGCTGCGACTTATTTTACTATGTTTCCTCAGGTGACATCCGGTCCCATAATGCGGTACCATGAAGGAGAATTTGAGCGCGAAAGATCCTTGAACCTTGAACAGTTCGAGGATGGGCTTAAATATTTCGTGGCAGGTCTTGGGATGAAGGTGCTTTTGGCAGACAGGCTTGCAATTTTGTGGAATGATCTTCAGATGATTGGGTTTCAAAGTATTTCCACGCCGCTTGCGTGGCTGGGGGCGTTTGCCTATTCTCTTAGACTGTATTTTGACTTTTGGGGCTATTCCTTAATGGCATCAGGGCTTATGGTGATGCTGGGGTTTGGCTTTATAGAAAATTTTCATCATCCCTATGCGTCAAAAAGTATTTCTGAGTTTTATAGAAGATGGCACATGACGCTGGGAAGTTGGTTTCGAGATTACGTATACGTCCCTCTTGGAGGAAGCCGCTGTGGGAAAAAAAAGCTGGTCTTTAATTTAGCTGTCGTATGGCTTCTGACGGGTTTCTGGCATGGCAATGGAGTGAATTATGTGATTTGGGGAGCTGTGCTGGGAATTTTAATCATATTTGAAAAAATGTTTTATGGAAAATTTTTGGGGAAAATACCTATTCTGGGAAATCTCTATGTTCTTGCGGTTATCCCTTTGACATGGGTTGTTTTTGCAATAACTGATTTAAGGCATTTGGGGATTTACTTTGGGCGCCTGTTTCCGTTTTTAGGGGGCGCCGGTCTGGCGGTAAATCCGCAGGATATTATTAAGTATATGCAGAATTACAGCATTTATTTTATCGTAGGTATTTTGCTGTGCATTCCGGCGGTACCGGATTTTATTGAAAAACATAAGAAAAATCCAATTATCATACTGCTTTATGCCGTTCTGTTCTGGGTTTCGGTTTATTTCCTTGCCAGCAGTGCAGGAAATCCATTTATGTATTTAAATTTCTAAGACAGTAAAGCAGATTGTGGAAAGGTGTGGCTTTAAAATGGAATTTATTAAAAAATGCCCGTTTTTTTTGCTGCTGGTCAGCACAGGGCTTATTTTTACATTTATCGGGATTGCAGGCAGGATGAGCGTCTATGCGGATCAGGAGTATCATCCCTTGACAACGCCGGTTTTGGCGGTTATCTTTACCGGAATTAATGATGGGATTTACCCATGGCAGGTTTTTACCAAGGAGAGTGCCCAGGCAATGGCGCAGAATCATGGTTCTGAGGATTCCGTGAAAAACGAATTGGAAGGCGAGCAGGAAAAGGCGCCGGAAAATGACCAGATGGCAGATGCTTCGGATGCATTGCAAGAGGAGATGGATGTGCCTGCCGATATGCTTGCAGAAGAGGAAACTGACGCTTCGGATGTGCCTTTTGAAAAGATAGAGCCGGAAAGAGCAAGTACACAGGAAGAAATTCAAAATCATATTTCGGCAGATTTATACGGTGATGCAGGTGTTTTAAGAGCAGCGGAGTATGAATTTTCAACCGTTGATGAAAGCTATTTTGATGATGCCTTATTTATTGGAGATTCCCGCACGGTAGGCTTAAGAGACTATACAGATTTATCAGAGCACGCCGATTTTTACTGTGAGACTTCCCTTACCATTTATAAAGTCTTAGAGGATGATTTCGGAGGACAGGGGACGGTTGAAGAAGCGCTGGAAAACAATGAGTATGGTAAGATCTTTCTCATGGTGGGTATCAATGAGCTTGGCAGGGGAACTACGGAAGAGTATATGGCAGAATATACGAAAGTGGTGGAGCGGTTACAAGAGTTAGAGCCGAAAGCCAAGATTTTTGTTCAGGGTGTCATGCGTGTTTCAGGGGAAAAGAACAGTTCAGATCCTATTTTTAATAATAGCAACATTAATGCGAGAAACAATGCGATAGCGACGCTGGCGGATAATAAACAGATTTTTTATATTGATGTCAATGAAGTTGTCTGTGATGAAGAAGGGAATTTGATTAAAGATTATACCTTTGACCAAATCCATCTGCTAGGCGCATATTATGATTTGTGGAAACAGTTTCTCCTTACGCACGGTACGACTGACGATATACCCGATGACGTGCCCCACAATGTAAATGGCGATACAATTAGCAGTGTGGGAGAAAATTAAATACAAAACGAATAAAAATCTTCAGATGAGAAAAACTAACCAAAAGTAATTCGTCTGGAGGTTTTTTTATGGAAACAACAGTTGGAGCAATTTTTGAGCAGGGGGAAAGAAGCATTAAAGTTCCCATACCTGTTTATATAAGAGCAAGTGCATCTGTGGCAGGAACCAAGGAAGGTCAGGGACCTTTTGGAGACTGCTTTGATGTGGTAGGAAAAGATGATAAATTTGGCTGTGAGACCTGGGAGGAGGCAGAGAGCACCTTGCAGAAGGAGGCGCTTACCCTTGCCATTGGAAAATCAGGGCTGAAAAATGAAGAAATTAAGTATCTATTCGCAGGCGATCTCTTGGGACAGTCTATTGCCAGCAGCTTTGGGCTGGGTGCTTTTCAGATTCCGTTGATTGGGATGTATGGCGCATGTTCTACCTGTGGGCTCTCTATGACAATGGCAACGGTGATGATTGCAGGAGGAATGGCAGAGCATGCGGCGTGCGTCACATCCAGCCATTTTGCCAGCGCCGAGAAAGAGTTCCGATTTCCCTTAGGATATGGAAACCAGCGCCCCCTTTCCGCTACATGGACAGTCACAGGAAGCGGAGCGTTCATCTTAAGCAGCGTAAAAAGCGATACGGACAGGGCAATGATTTCGGGGCTGACCATTGGAAAAATTGTAGATTTTGGTTTAAAGGATTCTATGAATATGGGGGCCTGCATGGCGCCTGCCGCATGTGATACCATTTATCATCATCTGACAGATTTTGGAAGGAGCCCATCCGATTACGATAAGATTATCACGGGAGATTTGGGAAGTGTAGGGCAGAAGGCGCTTTGGGATATGATGCGGGAAAAGGGAATGGATATATCCAAGGTGCATATGGACTGCGGAATGGAGATTTACGATCAGAGCCAGGATGCCCATGCAGGGGGAAGCGGATGCGGATGCAGTGCGGTTACGTTGTCGGCTTTTATTTTAAAGCAGCTTGAAGAAGGAAAGTGGAAGAGGGTGTTGTTTGTCCCTACAGGGGCGTTGTTGTCTAAGACAAGCTTTAATGAAGGGCAGAGTATACCGGGGATTGCACATGGAGTGGAATTGGTTGGGTGTAAGCAGTGAGTTAGCAAGGTGGTAAGTTAGCAGTCAGCGGCATTATAACTCGCTTTAGATTTTTTTGTTTACTATTTGTGAAATAGCATTTCGGGGCGGACTGATGGGGATAGGAAGAGATTGTTACTTTTTGACTTGCTGCCTGTGTTTTTGGCTTCGCAGTGGGAGGTACGTTCTGCGAATTTTATAGCCGTTTAGGGGAAATTATGATATATTAAAGGGGCAGGGAGTTGGTAAGAACGATTGAAAGGTAAGAGGAAATCTAAGGTGAAAAAAATCGTGAAGCGGATCCTTTTGGTTCTGTTGGTGGTGATTCTTTTGTTTGGTGGGTATGCGGCTTATGTTTTTGGGACTTATTATCGTCTGCCGGATAAGTTGACTTTGGAGGTTAAGAGAAATGGTGCGAATTCATATTTTGATGAGGACTTTTCTCTGGTGCCGGGGGAGGCGTATTTTATTATGACTTATAACATTGGCTTTGGGGCGTATCGTAAGGATTATAGTTTCTTTATGGACGGCGGTAAGTCTTCATGGGGAAAGGACGAGGAAAGTGTCATAGCTGGGATATGCGGAATGGGAGAGATCATTAATGATGTGAATCCTGACTTTGTCCTGCTGCAGGAGGTAGATTTGGACGGCACACGTTCTTATCATGTGGATCAGTTAGCGCTGTTGAATCAATTTATGAAAGGGTATTATTATGATTTTGCGCAGGATTATGATTCGCCTTTTCTGTTTTTTCCTCCTTGGGAGCCGCACGGGGCTAACAAGAGTGCATTGGTGACTTATTCCAGAGAAGAGATATCGGATGCTATGCGCAGGAGTCTTCCCATCTCCGAATCGGTGAGCAAGCTGGTGGATTTGGACAGGTGCTATTCAATTTCTCGTATCCCTACTGAGAATGGAAGATATTTATGTCTTTATAACGTACATACATCAGCATACGGAGGGAGCGACGAAATCAGGCAGGCACAGCTTGCAACTTTGTATGAGGATATGGTGTTTGATTATAAAAAAGGAAATTATGTAATTTGTGGAGGAGATTTTAATCATAATCTGAGGGAGGGGCAGCAGGAGAATGCGCCTGAGTGGGCGTATCCGTTTCCGAGGGAGAGTCTGCCAGAAGGATTTCACATGGGTATTGACAGCGCAAAGGATGAAGAGGATGTTGTTCATAATACTTGCCGTAGCGCCGAGACGCCCTATGATGAGGACACCACTTATACGGTCACGCTGGATGGGTTTATCGTCTCTAATAATGTGGATGTCAATTATTACCAGCATATGGATTGGGGATATGAACTGTCAGACCATGATCCCGTGCTGATGCAGTTCATATTGGAATAAAGGAATATAAATGCGTGTAAAAGGTCATACTAGCCTGTAAGATAATGTTAGGTAAGGAGACCGGGATGGCAAATGCAGTTTTATATTTAAAAGCAGAACAAAATGCGGAGGTGATGGAAGCACATGTATGTGTGAAAGATATTGCCTCCGTTTATTGTGCAGATAAAGCAATCTGCGCAAAGGCAAAATCTTTAAAAGTTCATCAGTTTCATGAAAAGGAAAAAAAGCGTCAGGTCATAAGCATGCTTAAAGTGATTGAGCTGATTGAAAGTGAGTGCCCCAGTGTTTCGGTGGAAAATATAGGTGAAAATGCAACCTTAATTGAACTTATAAATGTGAACAGACATAAAGGACCGCTCCAGTGGCTAAAAATGATCTTTGTTGCGGCTATCAGCTTTTTTGGAACAGGTTTTACCATTATGGCGTTTCATAATGACATCAGTATCAATAAAATATTTTCCCGAATATATGAGCTGATTATGGGCTATCCTGCCGACGGATATAGTATTTTGGAGGTTTCCTACTCCATTGGTCTTGCAGTGGGCATTATTCTGTTCTTTAACCACATAGGAGGCAGAAGGATTACAAAAGATCCAACGCCTATAGAGGTGGAGATGCGAATTTATGAGACGGATGTAAATAAAGCACTGATAGAAACTGCGGACAGGGAGGGGAAGACAATTGATGTTTCTTAAACAGGTTTTTTTAGGAATCTGCGGGCTTAGTTTCGGATTGCTGGCTTCTGCCGGCGTCTTTACCGTTCTGGTGTCGGTGGGGCTTATTCCAAGGTTTGCAGGAAAGATGCATGTGGCGAAAAAGGTGTTTGTCTTGGAGGAGGCTGTGGTGCTGGGAACCATCGTGGGAGGGCTTTTCAGCGTGTTTTCTGAATATGCAGGGATTGGCAGTTTTGTTCTGTCCAGACAGGTGTTCGGTGAGGAGACCGTGCTTATCTGGAAATGGATCAGTAATATTTTCTTTAGCATATGGGGGATATTTGCAGGTATGTTCGTTGGATGTCTTGCTCTTGCCATCGCGGAGATGCTCAATTCTATTCCTATTTTCTCAAGGAGAATTGGCTTTCGACATGGGCTTGGCGTGGCGATTACTGCTGCCGCATTGGGGAAAATGACCGGGAGCCTTATCTACTTTTCACAGGGAATTTTTCTGTCAGGGCGATAGGGGGATTGAAAAAAAATCCAAAGCCTATTACAATAGATACGGATGGAGGAATGCACATGCGGAAGATGGAGTTTAAGATGGAACGTCCCGGACTTTTAGAGGAAGGGGATGAGATTACAGTGACGGAAGGTGTGCTTCCCAGCAATTATTATTATACAATCGACCCAGCTCTTGCCATGTCAGGAAATTTCCCCTTTAGAGAACGGATGCTTGCCAGAAAAGGAAAGGTAATAAGCATCATAGAAAATGAAAGGGGATTTTATGTGACGGCTGCGTTTGAGGAAGATTAGAGGAGGAAGTTATGTTAACTAAAGTTTCAACAACGAAAGCGCCTGCAGCCATAGGACCTTATTCCCAGGGAATCATTGCAAACGGTTTTTTGTTTGCATCGGGGCAGATTCCTATTATACCCGAGAATGGGGATATTGCGAAGGGGGATATCAGTGTACAGGCAAAGCAGGTCATGGAGAATGTAGGGGAAATCTTAAGAGAAGCTGGTACCAATTTTGAAAATGTGGTAAAAACAACCTGTTTTCTTGCTCAGATGGAGGATTTTTCTGCTTTTAACAGCGTTTATGAGCAGTATTTTACAGGAAAACCTGCCAGAAGCTGTGTCGCAGTAAAGGAGCTTCCTAAGAGTGTGCTCTGCGAAGTGGAAGTGATCGCGGTAGTGAAATAAATGAAAGAAAAAAAGAAGAATATCATATTGATTGGAATGCCTGGATCGGGAAAAAGCACGGTAGGCGTAGTCCTTGCAAAAAAGCTGGGACGGCGTTTTGTTGATTGTGATCTAGTCATTCAAGAGAAGTGCCAGAAACTGCTGCACCAGTTGATTGAAGAGAGAGGTGAAGCAGGTTTTGTCATGCTTGAAAATGAGATAAATGCATCTATTGAAACCAAGTGCGCTGTGATTGCAACGGGTGGAAGCGCTGTTTATGGTGCGGAAGCAATGGAGCATTTTAAGAAAATAGGACAGATTGTGTATCTGGAACTTGCTTTTGAGGAATTGAAAGAGCGTTTGGGGGATCTCAACGAGAGAGGCGTCGTCCTAAAAAAAGGGATGACCTTGCGGGAGCTTTATGCAGAGAGGGTCCCCTTGTACGAGAGATATGCGGATACCGTGGTGGCATGTACAGGCAGGGAAATCAGGGATGTGATGGAAGAAATTGTAGAAAGAGTTAAGGAATGAGTATACAAATGAAAAAAAAATCTATGACGAGCAGTCTTTTACTGCTTCTGGCAGCCACAATCTGGGGAGTGGCTTTTGTGGCGCAGAGTGTAGGTATGGACTATATGGGACCTTTGTCTTTTAACGGAGCAAGGTTCCTTTTAGGTGGTACAGTGCTATTGCCGTTGGTCCTTGTACGTAGGAAAAAGGATAAGGACAAAAAGATTCCCCGGGTGGGGGCGGCAGTTACATTTAAGGGCGGTATCTGTTGTGGGATAGCGCTTGGTGTGGCATCTTTGAGCCAGCAGATTGGAATCCAGTATACGACGGTAGGAAAAGCAGGATTTATTACCACGCTTTATATTATCATTGTGCCGGTAATGGGGATCTTTTTAAAGAAAAGGGTATCTGGAAAGGTGTGGTTTGGTGCAGTGATTGCAGCAATTGGAATGTACCTTTTATGTGTGAATGAGAAGTTGGCGCTTGGCAGAGGAGATGCCTATGTATTTGTATGCGCCATTTTGTTTGCCATACACATACTTATAATCGATTATTTTTCACCCAAGGCAGATGGTGTGGAGCTTTCCTGCATTCAGTTTTTTGTGGCGGGAATGGTGAGCGGTGTACTGGCATTAATCTTTGAAAAGCCAGAGATCAGCAGCTTTATAAACGGAATTGTACCTCTTGCCTATGCGGGAATTATGTCATGTGGTGTGGCATATACCCTGCAGATTATTGGACAGAAGGACTTAGACCCTACGGTTGCTTCTTTGATTCTATCCATGGAATCAGTGGTTTCAATGTTGGCGGGATGGGTCATTCTGGGGCAGGCGTTGAGCAGAAAAGAATTGCTTGGTTGTGCATTAGTGTTTGGCGCAGTTATTTTAGTGCAGCTGCCAGATAAAAAAAGAATAGGAGGCAAAGCGCAGTCGGGAGAGACTGCAGGAGGCAGTTGATGTAGCTGGGTATTGCAGAATGGAGGAGAAGATGTATCAAAAATTAAAGGAATATCATGTAGATGGGCAGAAAGTCTATTTCCAGTATGAAGGCAGTTCAAAGGGAGAGGAACCCTGCGTGGAGGTAATTGCAGATAACATTTTTAATGTATTTATTGACTATACCGGTATGGGGCATTGTACCAGAGCCATTGAAGGGGAACTTGGAAGGCGGCTGAATTGTGGAAAGATTTCAGAAAATGGAAAACTGGAAAGTGTGTCATGGGAGGAATCTGGTGTTGTCATTAGAACAAAGTTTTTGACTGTAGTAGTCGGCGATAACTTTGATGTGGATTTTTATAATCAGGAGGGAATGCCTTTAAGCCTGGCCTATAGAGGCGAAAGAAAAAGAAATGATGCGCCCAGCCAAGCTGAGTTACAGCTTTTGGCAAAGGAAGGACATGAAGCATCGGGAAGGTCAGGTGCAGATTATCAGGTGCAGGAAATAAGGAGCTTTGACCCGAAGGATTGTGTTTACGGTCTTGGGGATAAGACGGGTGTCCTGAATAAAAGATTTTATGAATATGAAATGTGGAATTCAGATATACCGGATCCCCATGAGGACAATTTCAAGTCATTATATAAAAGTATTCCTTTTATGCTTGTATCAAAGGAAAAAGGCGCTTACGGTATTTTCTTTGACAATCATAACAAAACATACTTTGACCTTGGAAAAGAATCTGATGCATATTATGTGTTTGGCGCGGATGCAGGAAATCTGGATTATTACTTTATAGGGGGGGAATGCCTTAAGGAGGTGATATCCGGTTACACTTGGCTGACCGGAAGGGCGCCTATGCAGCAACTCTGGACCTTAGGATTTCATCAGTCCAGGTGGGGGTATGAGTCGGAGGATGAGATCCGTAGCATTGCTGCTGGGATGATGAAGTATGACCTTCCCTGCGACTGTATACATTTTGACATTGATTATATGGATCATTATAAGGTGTTCACGTGGAATAAAGAAACTTATGAAGATGGTGCAAAAGTGATTGCAGATTTCAAAGAGGTGGGAATCAAGGCAGTTACCATCATTGATCCCGGTGTAAAGGTGGAAAAGGACTATTATGTTTATGAGGAAGGTGTCAGGAATGGATATTTTGCCAAGACGCCGGAAGGGGAGGTTTACGTTAACGAGGTATGGCCGGGAGATGCTGTGTACCCTGACTTCGGTAAGCCCGAAGTGCGCAGATGGTGGGGAGAAAAACAAAAGTTTCTGATTGACATGGGCGTTTCAGGCGTGTGGAATGACATGAATGAACCGGCAAGCTTCAGAGGTCCTTTACCGGATGATGTGGTCTTTACGGACGAAGATGTACAGGCAACACATGCGCAGGTACACAACATCTACGGTCATAATATGGCAAAGGCAACTTATGAGGGATGGAAGGAACTAACAGGCAAGCGTCCTTTTGTGATTACCAGAGCATGCTACAGCGGTTCCCAGAAATACACCACCGGATGGACCGGTGATAATCACAGCATTTGGTCCCATATTAGAATGGCGATTCCTCAGATGTGCAATTTGGGTATGTCAGGCATGAACTTTATTGGAACGGACGTGGGAGGTTTTGGCAGTGACTGCACGCCAGAGTTGTTTGCAAGATGGATTCAGTTAGGATGCTTTTCTCCGCTTTTCAGGGATCATTGCGCAAAGGGCTGCAGAGGGCAGGAACCGTGGCAGTTTGGAGAGGAAGTGCTTTCCATTAGCAGGAAGTATCTGAACCTTCGCTATGAACTGCTTCCTTATCTCTATGATTTGATGCATGAATGTGAAGTTACTGGCATTCCAATGATGCGCCCGCTGGTTTTGGAATATGAAGGGGATGAAAATGTAAAAAACAGAAACGATGAATTTATGCTGGGTGATAGAATGCTCATTGCGCCGGTAGTGGAACAAGGAGCAAGAGAAAAGCTGGTTTATCTGCCGGAAGGCGTTTGGTATGATTACTGGACCGGAGAAAAGAAAGAAGGGAAAAACTTTTTTGTAAGGACGGCTCCGCTGGACTTGTGTCCTATTTATGTAAAGGAGGGTGCAGTGATTCCCAAATACCCAGTGAGAACCCACGTGGGAGAGGATAAGGATGCACTTCTGATTTTAGAGGCGTACCCTGGCGAAGGGACCTATTGGCATTATCAGGATAACGGAGAGGATTTTGCATACCGGAAGGGAGCCTTTAATGAATATCAGATCAGAAGCAAAGATGGACGGGTGGAAGTTGAAAAAATACATGAAGGCTATCGTCCGTATGTGCGGATGGAGGTTAAGACAAGGAAAATGATATGGCCAAGGTAATCTATCTTCATCACAGCGGTTTTGCAGTGGAATTGGATCGATATGTGCTTGTCTTCGATGCTTGTGTGCTGGATATTTATACACCGCCTGCGGAGAAACAACTGATTGTATTTGCCAGTCATAAGCATCAGGATCATTTTCAGATGAAAACTTTGCAGTGGGCAGAATATATTTCAAAAAGCACACGTTATTTTTTAGGAAGCGATATTAAACTGAATGAAAAGTATTTAGAGCGCAAAGGCATGGAGCCAAGTATTTTGCAAAGAATGGTGAGGATGAGAGGCGGCACCGTATATGAGTGCGTAAAAGAGAATTTTAAGATTGAAACTTTCCGCTCTACGGATCAGGGGGTTGCTTTTCTCGTGAACATAGAAGGCGTTTCCATTTTCCATGCTGGAGATTTGAACCATTGGTATTGGGAAGAAGAATCAGAGTCGTGGAACAGACAGATGGAGAGCGCATACCGAAAGGAAATAGACCGGATGGCGGGCAAAGCGTTTGATATTGCATTCGTGGTGTTGGACCCAAGGCTTGGTGCGGGCTGTTTTTTGGGTATGGATTACTTTTTACAAAAGGTGCCTGCAAAAAAAATATTTCCTATGCATATGTGGGACGATTATGAAGTAATTGGCAGATATAAGAAGACTTGCATGGGAAAGCGATATGCAGGCAAAATCATGGATGTTTCCGAAATAAGCAGAGAATTTCTCATATAGGTATAATACCACAGCGGAAGGATATACAGTATAGCCGACGGAAAAATGCACATAATAATTCATGAAAACAACTCTGGCAGTAAAGCTGTCATGAATATGGAGGACAATGATGGATTATTTTAATGCATTCTGGGTAGGAGGTCTTATTTGTGCCCTCGTTCAGATTTTAATGGAAAAGACAAAAATGATGCCCGGCAGAATTATGGTGCTGCTGGTCTGTCTGGGAGCTGTGATTGGGGTGTTCGGCTGGTATCAGCCATTTGTGGAGTTTGCAGGCGCAGGGGCATCGGTTCCGCTCCTTGGATTTGGAAATGTATTAATGAAAGGCGTCAAGGAGGCGGTTGACCAGGAAGGATTTATGGGATTGTTTTCCGGAGGCTTCAAGGCAGGAGCAGTGGGGACGGCGGCAGCGCTGATTTTCGGGTATTTGGCGAGCCTTGTATTTAATCCTAAGATGAAGAAGTAGGGGCTGTAGACAGGTCACGGCGTATGATATCGCTTCAAGTCTCTTCTCAAAATCGGATTTCACTAACAGAATGTGTGTATGTGCTTCAATGCGGACGGGGCGCAACATTCTGTAAGTGAAATTGCCGATTTTTCGTAGAGACTTGAAACGATATCATACGCCGTGACCTGTCTACAGCCCGTCTCTGTTCCCACGCTGTATGCAGCCTGCCGCCAACCATACGCCGCCGCTGTCCTGCGCACCAGGGCTGAGCGTTGCTGCCACAAATTCCGCCGGCTCCGACCAAGAAGCCTTTCGCTAAGACAAAACAACCCCTCCCCATTTCCGCCCCCGGTCTTCCGCTTATCAAAAACATCCTTCAAAGACAACCCCATTGTTTCTTCCCCCTACATGCGCTATACTATAAGGAAGAAAAGGAGAGTGCATACAATGACAGCGATGATAGAAGAACGGTTATGTAATTTAAGAAAGAGCATGCAGAGAGCTGCAATAAACTGCTATTTAATTCCCACATCGGATTATCACGACAGTGAATATGTCAGCAGTTTTTTTATGGTGAGGAAATATTTTAGCGGTTTTACCGGTTCGGCGGGAACTCTGGTGGTGACGGAGGAGGAAGCGGCTCTTTTTACGGATGGAAGGTATTTTATTCAGGCGGCAAAGGAGCTTGCAGGTACGGAAATAAAGCTTATGAAGATGGGGGAGGCAGGTGTGCCTACCATTCCTCAGTATCTTGAAAGGGTGTTGAAGGAGGAAGAAAACTTAGGGTTTGACGGCAGAGTAGTGAAAGCGGATGATGCGGATGTTTATGAGGAAATTTTGAGTAAAAAGCATGGAAAAATCATATGGGACAAGGATCTGGCGAAGGAGATATGGCAGGATCGCCCAGCTCTGATACATCATCCTGTATCTGCTTTGGAAGAGTGTTATAGCGGAGAGAGTGCCTTAAGTAAAATAGGGCGGGTGCGGGACAAGATGAAAGAGGAAGGAGCGGATGTGCATATTCTTACCTCTTTGGATGATATCGCATGGCTTTTGAATGTCAGAGGAAATGATGTGGAGAGTTGTCCAGTGGTGCTTTCGTATGTAGTAGTTACGATGGGGCAAGTACTGCTTTTCGCAAAGGAGGTATCTGATAAAGGACATGAAGGCGGAGAGGAAATCTGGACAGAGGAGCTTTGCTGGTATCTTGAGGAAAATGGCGTAACGCTTTGTTTTTATGAGGATTTCTATGATTATATTGCACAGATTCATGAGAAGAAGGTATTGCTTTGCAAAGGGCGTGCAAGCTGCAGGCTAATGAAAGGGCTTTCTGGGGATGTGACTGTGATTGACAGACCCAATCCTACAACGCTGATGAAAGCAGTCAAAAATCAGACGGAGATGGAGAATTTGAGAAAATCCCATTTGTGGGATGGCGTGGCAGTTACGCACTTTATGTATTGGCTGAAAAAGAATGTGGGGAGGATTCCCATGACAGAGGTGAGCGCAGCTGCGTATCTGGAAGAGCTGCGTAAGAAGGTTGCGCACTTTGTGGAGCCAAGTTTCGCAACCATCTGTGCGTACGGTGCGAATGCGGCGCTTGCACATTACAGTGCCAAGGAAGAGGCATGTGAGAAAATCCGACCAGAAGGGATGTTGCTGGTGGACAGCGGAGGACATTATCTGGAGGGGTCTACAGATATTACAAGAACTTTTGTGTTAGGAGAAGTCACTAAGGAAATAAAGGAACATTTTACGCTGGTGCTCCGGGCGTTATTGAACCTTAAAAACAGCAAGTTTCTCCATGGATGCAGGGGCATTAATCTGGATGTTTTAGCAAGGCAGGTGCTTTGGGAAAGAGGGCTTGACTATAAACATGGAACCGGTCATGGGGTCGGCTATCTGCTCAGCGTGCATGAGGGTCCTAACAGCTTTAGGTGGAAGCTGCTTCCTGACTATCAGGATAATGCAGTTTTAGAGGAAGGGATGGTTACCACTGATGAACCCGGTATTTATATAGAGGGAAGCCACGGAATCAGATTGGAAAATGAGCTCCTTTGTAGAAAAGGGGAAGCAAATGAGTATGGACAGTTTTTATATTTTGAGGATCTGACCTGTGTACCGTTTGATATTGACGGAGTGGAGCTCTCTCTTCTTACTGAGACTGACAGGGTACGGCTTAATGCTTACCACAAAGAGGTATTTGAAAAATTGGAACCTTATTTTGAGGGAGAAGAACTTGACTGGCTTAAGGAGGTCACAAGGGAGATTTAAAGGCGGGAAAGGGCAAGCAATGATACCAGAGATTAATACGGACGAACAGTCAATTTTAAAAAATATCACCTGTTTTGCATTGGATATGGATGGAACGATTTACTTGGGAAATCGATGGATAGATGGCGCAAGGGAATTTTTAGAGGCGGTGGAGAAAGCGGGAAAACAGTATGTTTTCCTCACAAACAATTCTTCTAAGAATCCTCAGGCGTATGTTGAAAAGTTGGGAAGAATGGGACTTGATGTGGATGTGTCGAGGATCGTGACATCTGGGCAGGCAACAATCGCCTATCTGAAAAGAGAATTTCCGGGAAGAAAGGTCTATCTGTTGGGCAATGAACTGTTAAAAGAGCAGTTCTCGCAGGAAGGGATTCTCCTTGATGAAGAAATGCCAGAAGTGGTAGTGGTGGGGTTCGACACCACCCTTACTTATGTCAAAATGTGCAGGGTGTGCGATTTGGTAAGGGAGGGACTCCCTTATATTTCCACACATCCAGACTACAATTGCCCTACGGAGACGGGATTTATTCCTGATGCAGGGGCGATACATGCGTTTATTCATGCGTCGGCGTTTCGATATCCGGATCATATCGTTGGGAAACCGAATGGGGATATCATGGATTATCTGGCGGTAAGAGAAGGGGTATCGAAAAAAGAGACCGCCATGGTAGGCGATCGTCTCTATACAGATGTAGCCGCCGGCGTCAATAACGGTTATACAGGTATTCTTGTATTGAGCGGAGAAGCTGGAATGAAAGATGTGGAGACCTCAGAAACCATACCACATCTGATTTTTTCGTCTGTCGGTGAGATGATTCCATTTCTGTAGATTTGCAAACACGTACAAATTAAATTTGGATATAATAAATGAATTGAAGAGGAGAATGGAAAGGCTGATATGGGTTTACAGTTTTATTTTGGAGGTTCGGGCGCTGGCAAGAGCAGGCGGCTGCATGAGGATATTACCGCATGGGCGGGACGGGAGCCGTCCCGTGATTTTTTATTTCTGGTACCGGATCAATTCACCATGCAGACCCAGGTGGATTTGGTGGAGGCAAGCAGCAGCGGCGGTATTATGAATATTGATGTGCTTAGCTTTGGACGCCTGGCGCACCGCATTTTTGAGGAGACTGGATATGGAAGTAAGCCCGTTCTGGATGATACAGGAAAAAGTCTCGTACTCCGCAAAACAGCAGCATCTCTAAAGGACGAGATGCCTGTCATCGGGAAGAACTTAAATAAGATAGGATATATCCATGAGGTGAAATCCGCCATCTCGGAATTTATGCAGTATGGCATCAGCAGCACACAAGTGGGAGAACTGGCGGAATATGCAAAGGGAAGGGGAGCTCTTTACTGCAAGCTGAAGGACCTTGAAGTCATATACAGAGGATTTACAGATTACATACAGAATCGTTTCATCACAACGGAAGAAACATTGGAACTGTTGACGAGGGCGGTGGAAAAATCAAAGCTGATTTCAGGAAGCGTTATTGTGTTCGACGGTTTTACAGGTTTTACGCCTATCCAATATCGTTTGATACAGGAACTTTTGACATTGACCGAAAGAGTTATTATTTCAATAACGATTGATATATCTGAGAATCCATTCAGAATAGGCGGCGAACAGGAACTGTTTTACCTAAGTAAGAAGACGGTTTGTGATTTGTGCCGCCTGGCGGAGAGAGAACAGATTAAAAGAACGAATGATATTTATATTGAGAACGGTCTCTCTGCAAGGTTTAAAGATAATAAGGAACTGGCACATTTGGAACAGAATCTCTTTCGATATCCGTTGCAGCCTTATGGGGAAGAGCACTGTCAAAATATTTATCTTGCGGAAGCTGTCAATCCAGCAGATGAAGTGAGAAAGGTCAGTATTTGCATTAAGAAGCTGGTACTTGAGGAAGGATATTGCTACAGGGACATCGCAGTGGTCACAGGTGATCTGGAAACCTATGCAGACTATTTTGAGAGGGAAGCTTTTGTTTATGATATACCGGTGTTTCTGGACCGGACAAGAGGGATTTTGCTCAATCCGTTTATCGAATATATCAGGAGCGCACTTAAAATTGTGCTCTTTGATTTCTCTTATGAGACGATTTTTCATTTTCTGCGGTGCGGACTGGTCGATTTTACGCCTGATGAAATTGATCGGCTTGAGAATTACGTACTCGCCCGGGGAATTAAGGGTAAGAAAAAGTGGAGCCAGGCGTTTGTAAGAAAAATGGATACACGGGAGCAGGGAAAGGAAGATGAGCAGATTCTTTTGTTAGAAGAGCTCAACAAGACCAGAGAGCGGTTCATGATTCAGATTACGCCGCTTCTCCAAAAGAAGGAGAATGCGGGTGAAATGGTAAGGATGCTCTATGATTTTATTGTGGCAGGGCGGGCACAGGAAAAGCTGGCAGGATATGAGCAGTATTTTAAAGATCGTGGAGAACAGGAACGTGCCCGGGAGTATGCGCAGATTTATCGATTGGTGATGGAGCTTTTAGAGCAAATCGTCGGACTCTTAGAAGGAGAGCCTATGAGTCTTAAAGAATTTGCAGATATTTTGGATGCTGGATTTGCAGAAATTGAGGTGGGCATTATTCCAGGAAGTGTGGACAGAGTTGTGGTCGGCGACATGGAGCGAAGTCGTCTTAAACAGGTAAAGGTATTATTCTTCTTAGGGGTCAATGACGGAAATATTCCAAAGAGTGGCACAAAGGGAGGAATTATTTCTGATATAGACCGGGAATTCCTTCAGCATTCAGGTTTTGAACTGGCGCCTACGCCGAGACAGCAGATGTACATTCAAAGATTGTATCTCTACCTAAATATGACAAAGCCTTCCGGAAGGCTTTACTTATCTTTCAGCCGGATGAATAGCCAGGGAAAGAGTATCCGTCCGTCATACCTTGTAGATATGATCAAAAAGCTTTATCCACAGTTGGAAACAGAAAGGGTAAGCACTGAACAAGCTCCTTTTGAGCAGATGATAGGAAAAAAGGATGGTCTTAAGTATCTTTCAGAGGGGCTTAGGGATTACGCGGCGGGTAGAAAAGGACATTTAGAGGAAGAGGAACTGAGCATTTTGCATCATCTTTATGAGGAGGATGAAAGCTACAGTAATTATGTGCAGAAGTTGGAGGATGCAGCGTTTGCGGAGTATGTGCATAAGCCCCTTGCTAAGGCGGTTGCCAAGGCTTTATACGGCAGCATGCTGGAAAACAGTGTGAGCCGTCTAGAAAAGTATGCCGCATGTGCTTATTCACATTTCCTGCAATATGGTCTTATGTTGAAGGAACGGGAAGAATTCAGCTTTGAACAGGCAGATTTAGGAAATATATTCCACGGTGTGCTGGAATTGTTTGCAGGAAAACTTGCAGAAAATAATTTGACATGGTTTGATTTTTCTGAGGAGGAAGGCGACAGGCTTCTTAAGGAGGCATTGGAAGCTTGTACCATGAGCTATGGGGAGACGGTTTTATACAGCAGCGCACGTTATGAATATATGGTTGAACGGATGTACAGGATTTTAAAGAGGACCATACGGACGCTGAAAGCACAGCTGAAGGAAGGCGAATTTGTGCCGGATTCTTTTGAAATGTCTTTTTCCAAGGTGGAGTCTTTGGAGGCGGTGAACATTTCCTTATCTGAAGCAGAAAGGATGAAGCTGCGGGGAAGAATTGACAGGATTGATACCTGTGAAGATGAAAGCCATGTTTATGTGAAGGTGATCGACTATAAGTCTGGGAGCAGAAAGTTTGATCTTGCGGCGCTTTATTATGGTCTGCAACTGCAGCTGGTGGTTTATATGAATGTTGCCGCCGAGATAACCGGAAGGAAGCATCCGGACAAAGAAATTGTTCCGGCAGCCCTCCTGTATTATCATGTAAGCGATCCGATGATTAAAGAAGAAGGAGAGCTTGAAGTGGAGGATATCAATAAGGAGATTCTGAAACAGCTTCGCACCACCGGAATCGTCAGCGAGGATGAAAAAGTGGTGCGTCTTCTGGACAAGAATTTTACCGAAAAGTCGACGGTGGTTCCAGTGGAGCGGAAGAAGGACGGGAGCTTTTCTATGCGATCTAGTACCATAGCCAGAGAAGATTATGATACAGTTTCAAGGTTTGTGAATCACAAAATTAGGCAGTTCGGCAGGCAGATTCTTGACGGGAACATAGCGGTAAATCCCTGTGAACAAGGGGGAAAACAATCTTGTACATATTGCGTTTATAAGGGGGTATGTGATTTTGAAGAAAAAGTACAGGGATATCAGACCCGCATTCTTGCCGGGTTTCCGGAGGAGGAACTAATGCAGAAAATGCAGGAAGAATTGCAGGAAGAAAATGGATTCCTGCAATCTGAATAAAGGGAGTAGCACACAAAAAGAAAAGCAGATGTTTTTATGGCTGACGGAAAGAGCATAAAGCGTAGGAAAGCACGCGGTTAGGAGTGGGGGATGGCAGTGAAATTTACGTCTGAACAGCAAAAGGTCATTGATTTAAGGAAAAGAAATATTTTGGTATCTGCGGCGGCAGGATCCGGAAAGACGGCGGTTCTGGTGGAGCGTATCATTGGATTGATTACCGATAAGGTTCATCCTGTGGATGTGGATCGACTTTTGGTGGTGACTTTTACGAATGCGGCAGCGTCGGAGATGCGTGAGCGGATTTCCCAGGCAATCAATAAAAGATTGGAACAGGAGCCGGAGGATATACATCTGCAAAAGCAGGCATCTCTTTTGCACAATGCGCAGATTACTACAATTGATAGTTTTTGTCTTTTTCTAATCAGAAATAATTTTAACGATATAGGGCTTGACCCGGGCTTTCGAGTTGCCGATGAAGGGGAATTGCGGCTCATTAAGCAGGACGTGATGACTGCGCTTTTAGAGGAAAAGTATCAGGAGAAAGAACAAGTATTTACAGACTGTGTAGAATATTTTACAGGTGGGAGCAATGATAAACTTTTAGAGGAATATATTGGAAAGCTATATGAGTTTTCTATGAGCTATCCATGGCCGGAAGAGTGGATTTATGGATGTATGGGTGATTATAAAATATCAGATGTTGCTGAATTGGAAGGTACTATGTGGTGCCAATATCTGGTTACTCATATTCAGACGATAATTGGTGAATGCGAAAGTCATATAGAAGAAGCGATACATGTTGCAGAGAGACCGGACGGACCCTATATGTATGGGGAAATGCTTGAAAAAGAGCGAGAGATGCTGGACAGAATTTTGGGACTTGCAAGTTTTCAGGCATATTATGAAGCCTTTGGGAAAATTTCCTTTGGCAGGCTTTCAACCAAAAAAGATGATTCGGTAAATCCGGCATGTAGGGAAAGGGTAAAAAATCTTAGGGTAAAAATTAAAAAGCAGTTAGAAACGGTAAGAAACTCTCTGCTTTCGCTTTCTCCCGAACAGGTAGTGGACAGAATGAAAAAGGCGGCACCTCATGTAGAAGAGCTCTTGTTGTTGGTGTTATCTTATAAGGTAAAACTGGATGAAAGGAAAAGGCGGGACAATATCATAGATTTCCATGATATGGAGCATTTCGCGCTGAATATCCTTCTGAACAAAACAGAGGATGGCAACTGTACGCCTTCTGCAGCGGCATTGGAATACCGAGAGTTCTTCGAAGAAATACTGATTGACGAGTATCAGGACAGCAACTTGGTGCAAGAGCTGCTGTTAAAAAGTATTTCAGGGGAGGAGGACGGAAAGTTCAATCGTTTTATGGTTGGTGATGTGAAACAGAGTATTTATCGATTTCGCTTGGCTCGCCCTGAACTTTTTATGGAAAAATACGCTTGTTATTCTAAAGAGGATGGCATGTGCCAGAGAATCGATCTCCACAAAAATTTTCGAAGCCGCCCCCAGGTGCTTGATAGTGTGAACAACTTGTTTAAACGGATTATGGGAAAAACACTGGGAGGGGTGGAATATGATGAAGAAGCGGCGCTTTATCCCGGCGCTTCATACATGGATGTAGAAGAAAAAGAGGAGATTTCGTCTTTTGATACAGAGTATCTGATTATTGGAAAAGATCAGGAGGCAACTTTTTCTGCAAGGGCACAGGAGGCATCTGTTATTGCAGGAAGAATCAGAGAGATGCACCGGACATTTCAAGTGACAGATAAGGAGACAGGTACGCTCCGTCCTGTCAGATACAGCGATATGGTTATTTTGCTGAGGACCACCGCAGGGTGGGCAGATGAATTCAGAAGCGTATTGGAGCAGGAAGGGATTCCTGCTTATGTGGCTTTGCGTACAGGGTATTTCCAGGCAGTAGAGATAAAGGCATTAATGCAGTATCTGAATGTGATTGACAATCCGCTACAGGATATTCCTCTCTATGGTGCGCTAAAATCGTTTTTCGGCGGATTTACAGAAGAGGAAATCAGTCAGATCAGAGCGGAAAATAAGAATGTACCACTATATGATCTTTTAATCTCTTATGAAGGCGCCTTAAGTGAAAAAATACATTCTTTTTTGGATCATCTTACTGACTATAGAAGAAAGACGACCTACACCCCTATTCACAAGTTGATACAGGAAATCCTAGGGGATACAGGATACTTGGATTATGTGACGGCGCGACCTGGAGGGGAACAACGCAGAGCCAATGTAGAAATGCTTTTAATCAGGGCATCAACATTTGAAAACACCAGTTATCATGGACTTTTTCATTTTCTGCGCTATGTTGAACAGCTCGAGAAGTATGAGGTTGACTATGGGGAAGCGGATATTCTGGATGAAAATGCAGATGTGGTTCGCATTATGAGTATTCATAAGAGCAAAGGGTTGGAATTTCCTGTCTGCTTTGTGGCAGGGCTTAGCAAAAAATTTAATATGCAGGATATCAGTGGAAGACTGATTGCAGATGTGGACATGGGAATTGGTGTGGACTATATTGATAGCAGCCTGCGCCTTCAAAGCCATACCTTAAAGAAAAATGTTGTGGCGCTGAAAATGAAAATAGATGCGTTGGGCGAGGAGATGCGTGTGCTTTATGTTGCTATGACAAGAGCAAAAGAGAAGCTGATTCTCACAGCAATGGTGTCAGATCTTGATAAGTTTCGGGAGGATATGGAAAGGGAAAGAGAATTTCAGACAAGTGTAATAGGGAAGGCGTCCTTCTCAGATTTATCCAGAGCAGGGTGTTATCTGGACTTTATTTTTCCGTGCCTTACAAATCCGGAGTTCATTAGTCCGGAGGATTTGTTCATGAAGGATGTAAGAGAAATCACACGGCAGAGTGACCGCAGGAGACAATTTCTATTAAAGACACAGTCTGTTAAAAGAGATCATTTGGATAAAATGATTCAACTGTCAAAGCAGCTTTCACGATGCTATCCTTATCAGTATTTGTCGAATCTCTTCGTAAAGACGACCGTGTCGGAATTAAAGAAAAAAGCAATTCATTGTTTACCAGACCAGTCAACAGAAAACTTTGAACAGGGTTATGCAAGGCAGTTATTTGAAGAGCAGGAAGTGGTTCCTTATATACCATCCTTCATCAGCAATAAGGAAGAGGTATCAGGAACAGACAGGGGAAGTGCCTATCATAAAGCGATGGAACTGCTCGACTTTGCAGCTGTTATGAAAAATGCAGGGAAAGAGGAAAGGGAAACAGAAATCAATCGCCAACTGGATATGTTTGAGAGAGAAGAAGTGCTTGACGGAAGATGGCGGAAGAGTATCTTGTCCTCTAAACTGGAGCTCTTTTTTGAGGGCAGCCTTGCTGTACGTATGGCGAAAGCCGATGCAGATGGAAAATTGAAAAAAGAACAGCCTTTTGTGATGGGGCTTTCAGCAGACCGCTTAGGTGAGCAGTTCCCAGACAGCGAGCAGGTGCTTATACAGGGAATCATTGATGTGTTTTTTGAAGAGGATGGAAATATAATAGTAGTTGATTACAAAACAGATGTTATAAAAACGCCTCAGGAGTTGATTGCAAGATATCAGGTTCAACTGGACTATTATGCTGAAGCACTTTCCCGCCTTACCGGGAAAAATGTGACACAGAAAATTATTTATTCCTTTGCTTTAGGAGAAGAAATTCAGTTATAATTTTTAATTAAGCCGGATATTCTATGATTAGTTCTTTACACATTTTAGACTATATGCTATTATAAGTAGTAATGAAAACTACATACTATAGTTACGAATAAATAGATGAAATGGTTTTGGAGGTTGTTATGAGCTATAAAATTGTGGCAGATAGTTGTTGTGAATTTCCCAGTGAATACGAAAATGATTCCAAATATGAACGTATTCCTTTAGGACTGGAAGTAGAAAATGAACTGATCATGGATGATGCTTCTTTTGATCAGGCACAATTCCTTAAGAAGGTAGCGGCATCTCCTAAATGTCCTAAATCTTTCTGCCCGTCTCCGGAAAAATTTAAGGAAGCCTATGAGACAGAGGCTGAAAATGTGTTTGTATTTACTTTATCTTCTAAATTAAGTGGAAGTTATAACAGTGCAGAAGTAGGAAAAAAACTTTATCATGAGGAGCATGGCGCAAAAAATATTTTTGTATGTGATTCTGAATCTGCGAGTTGTGGAGAAACTCAGCTTGCAAGGAAAGCTGTTGAATGGTCAGAAAAGGGGCTTCCCTTTGAAGAAATATGCAAGAAGCTGAGTGCGTACAGAGATAAGATGAAGACGTACTTTGTACTCGATAACCTGGAAACACTCAGAAAGAACGGGCGCCTTACCGGAGTGAAGGCATTGGTCGCATCTACATTGAGCATTAAACCTGTTATGGGATCTAATAAGGGAGAAATCATTCAGCTTGGCCAGGCTATAGGGATTAAAAAGGCACTTGCCAAGATGGCAGATACAGTTGCTTTAGAGGCAGTTCACCCAGAGGAAAGAACCTTAATGATTACCCACTGTAATTGCCCCGAACGTGCCAGAAGTGTTGAGGAAATGATTCTTTCCAGAATAAAGGTAAAGGACACCTTGATTATGGATACTAAAGGCGTCAGCAGTATGTATGCGAATGACGGAGGAGTGATTGTCACTCTGTGATAGGCAGAGGGGAGAATTAAAGCGGCAGATTTGGGACATGAATCTCAATCTGTCGCTTTTTTAGGGATGAAAGACAGACCTGATACTGGCAACAGGTTTTGCGCACAAGAGCTTAATGCCAATCTTATCTACACTTTTCATAATATTGATTTGCCTCTTCTTTCGATAAAGAAAAACGTTTCATCAATTTATCAATGATGATTTCAGCACTCTTTCCATCTTCAAGTTTGTCAAGGATAAATGCGGTGATACCTTCGGAACGACCTTCGGAACGACCTTCCGCACGACCTTCCGCACGACCTAGTGCGATGCCCTCCGTGCGACCTAATGCAAGTCCTTCCGCACGGGCTTCTTCCATTATATATGCCTTTTCTTCCCATAGCTGCATATACTTTACCCCCATTCTTTCTGATAATTTTATTTTTCTTACTTTATCATGTATTAATTTAATTTTATGACTAGTCGTGGTATTGGCAATCTGGTCGGTCGTTGCATTGATGTATTCCATAAAATCAAGAAATTCCTGGGAAAATTCCTGTCTGTTTTTGCCAGTGGTGTTGATGAAGACACGAATTGCACCACCTTCCAGCTTTAAATCGGGACATTCGCGACAGGTACCCTCAAAGGTATAGCGGTATAGACCACGATTAAACAAATCAAAAGGAGCAATTAGTATTAAGCAGCTGTCGTTTAGAAAATTAAAGTCCTTACTGCCGGGTTCAAGTAAAGAGACGTCAAGCTGTGCTTGATAATAACGGCTTCTTTTGCGCAGGTTTCCAGTATTGCGCTGCTGCATTTCTGTGTAATAAAGGCAGCGCTCATTATCCATGCTGATTACATCAAGCCGGACTTGCCTTAAATCTGGTGATACCCTTAATTCTTTTTCCGTTTCCGGCTTTTCTAAAAGTGCAATTTCTTTTTCCAGAAGAATGCTGACTGCAGCTTGATAAGCGTCACGGTTCTCCATCGTTTCAGAAAATAGGAATCGATCGATTAGGTTTAAGTCGTTTAGTTTGGTAATTACTTTGTTTTGCATGCATTTTCCTCCTTTGTACAGGAAAATGCAGACAGAAACTAGGTATGCATCTTGTGTGTCCATCCGTTTTCCTGCAGTTTTTAATTTGGGGATATTAAGCAGGATTTCGGAAATGTTTGAACAGAATGTTCGGTAAGATGCAGCCTGGCTGCAATAGAAATCGTTTGCTTAAAAGAATAGTAACATATTATTAACGATATTTCAACAGGGAAAGGATTAAAATTTTATAAAGTCATGATAAGACTATAATACAGATATATCAATAGGTGCATTGAGAACAGCGATAATAAGGGCGATTTGCACGAAGAGGATAAAAGGCATCCCGTATACAAAGGAGCGGTGCCTTGTTTTATGGCAAAAAGCATACATCCCAATAATGGAACCTATGCTTCCGCCGATAACCGCAATGATAAAAAGGGTTGCTTCCGGAATCCGGAAAGCCCTTTTTCTTGCTTTGTACTTGTCGATGCCCATCAGGGCAAAACCTATTAAATTGATTCCTATAAAATAGGATGATAAAAGAGTAATCACATCCATAAACCAAATCCTTTATTTGAGTTCACTGCGTTCCTGCATTTTAAGTGCGCGTACTTTGGTAGAAAGACCAAACAGATTGATAAAGCCCTCTGCGTCATGGTGATCATAAAGATCGCCTGTTGTAAAGGAAGCAATACTTTCATTATAAAGAGAGTAAGGAGAAGTAGTTCCGGCTTTGATGATGTTGCCTTTGTAAAGTTTGAACTTTACTTCACCTGTTATATACTGCTGGGTCGATTCAATGAAAGCCTGAACAGCTTCGCGCAGAGGTGAGAACCATTTGCCTTCATATACAATTTGTGCCAGTTTATTGCCCATATCCATCTTAACTGCATAAGTATCACGGTCCAGAATCAGTTCCTCTAACTGCTGATGTGCCTCATAGAGAATGGTTCCGCCGGGGGTCTCATAAACGCCTCTGGATTTCATGCCTACAACACGGTTTTCTACGATATCTACAATACCGATGCCATGTTTGCCGCCAAGTGCGTTTAGTTCGCGAATGATATCGGATACCTTCATCTGTTTGCCATTTACAGAGGTGGGGATGCCTTTCTCAAAAGTCATGGTGATATATTCCCCTTCGTCAGGCGCTTTTTCAGGGGTAGTGCCGAGCACAAGAAGGTGCTCAAAATTTGGTTCATTTCCGGGGTCTTCCAATTCAAGACCTTCGTGGCTGATGTGCCACAGATTCCGGTCGCGGCTATAGCTGGAATCGGCAGAAAAAGGTAAATCAATGCCGTGTGCCTTACAGTATTCGATTTCAGACTCACGGGAATCCAGCGTCCATTTGTCGCTTCTCCAGGCAGCGATGATTTTGAGGTCGGGTGCAAGCGCTTTGATGCCAAGTTCAAAACGAATCTGGTCGTTTCCCTTGCCTGTAGCGCCGTGACAGATAGCGGTTGCGCCTTCCTTGCGAGCGATTTCAACCAGCTTCTTTGCAATCAGCGGTCTTGCCATGGAAGTGCCCAGAAGATATTTGTTCTCATATACAGCATGTGCCTGTACGCATGGAACTACATATTCATCACAAAATTCATCTGTTACGTCCAGTATGTATAATTTTTCAGCGCCGCAGAATTTGGCTCTCTCTTCAAGTCCGTCCAACTCTTCGCCCTGCCCGCAGTCGATGCAGACACAGACTACCTCATAATTAAAATTTTCCTTTAACCAGGGGATGATTGCCGTGGTGTCAAGTCCGCCTGAGTACGCTAAAATGACTTTTTCTTTCATAATTAAATAGCCTCCATATGCTTTCTGTTCTGTGACCACAATACGACCTATGGGACGCATTGTGGCTGTTTGACTTTCTTTTGACAATATACAACAGATTGATGGGAAATGCAATACTTGTTTGTGCATAAAATTAAAAACACAATTTGATTTTATGCGTGGATGAGAAAAATATATTGAATATTATGCATAAATAATGTATAATAATGCAATGGAAGTTATAAAAAATCAGTATATAAAAAAGTTGAGATTTTGGAAGAGAAAGAGTATATTAGTTTTGTATCTTTAAGAGAATAGAAAATGCAGAAGGATAAAGAGGGAGTAGGTCATGAGCATAAAAACAAAAGTTTTTATTGATGGAAGCGAAGGAACAACAGGTCTTAGAATATATGAGCGATTTGAAGGAAGGGATGATATTGAATTGCTGCATATTGATTCCGAGAAGAGAAAGGATGTGGAAGAGCGTAGAAGGCTGATCAATCAATCGGATATTACGTTCTTATGTCTTCCAGATGATGCGGCGCGGGAGTCGGTAAGTCTTGTAGAGAACGAAAAGGTGAAGATTATAGATACATCGACTGCTCACAGGACCCAGAATGGCTGGGCATATGGATTTCCCGAATTATCCAAAGCACATAGGCAAAAAATCAAAGAGGGAAACCGGATTGCTGTGCCGGGATGTTACGCTACCGGATTTATCACGATTATCTATCCGCTGATTGCAGGAGGAATTCTGCCAGTAGATTATCCAGTTTCAGCATTTGCACTCTCCGGTTACAGCGGGGCTGGGAAAAAGACCATTGCTGTCTATGAGGCTAAGGAGAGGGATACAGAACTCGATTCGCCTAGGGAGTATGCGCTTACCCAGAATCACAAACATTTGAAGGAAATGCAGAAGATTACCGGTCTTGAGAAAGCGCCACTGTTTTCTCCTATTATATGTGACTATTATAGCGGGATGCTCCTTACCGCTCCTTTTTATACAGAGCTTTTTTTGAAAAAGCAGACGCCTGAAGAGATTCATGCATTTTTGCATGCCTATTATTTTGATGGAAAATTTGTGAAGGTGATGCCTTTTGGAAAGGAAGCGGATTACAATGGTTTTCTGGCTGGCAATGCCTGCTGCGGCTGGGACGGCATAGAAATCTATGTGACCGGTAATGAAGATAGGGTGCTAATAAGCACCAGATTTGATAATTTGGGAAAAGGCGCATCCGGTGCGGCGATTCAGTGTCTTAATATTATGCTTGGGTATGAAGAGGATAAGGGGCTGAATCTGGCAAGATAACAAGAAGAAGCTTTGCGACTCAAGTGTTTGAAAGCAAAAAGGATGGGGCAGATATGGGAACGGCGGAGTTTTACTTGGAGGTAGAAAATAAGAGGTTAAAAGTTGAAGGGAAGATTCCTTATCGTCCCGGTTTTGGCGTGCCGGAAATCGTGTTAAACAGAAATGCAGTTGTTTGTGAAATGCAGTTGAACGATCGACGTGATTTCAGAAAGCGTGCCTATGGTCAAAATGATTATTTTGTGTCCTATTATTTTAATGCGGAAGAACAAGGAACCATTCACATTTTATATGATACACCGATAGAGGGATGGGATAACTGCATCAGCGATGATTTGATTGCAATCAGTTTATATTCTCATGCTTTTCCGACTTATTTACCCAGATATATTAATAATAGCATATGTTTTTTAAAAAGAGGGTTTGAGGGGTACGAAGTATACGAAGCATATTTGGATAAAATAACTGGATTATACGCCAAAAAGACAAAAAAATGTTTGGAGAAATTGTCAATATTATTGGCATGCCAAAGGAAAAAATCAGGGTGTACAAGCAGGGGAAGATACGAGTCATATACAGAGATGACTGTAATTGTGAAAGTGTATTTGAAAGTGTGTCCATAGGACATCAGGCATTGCGATATTACAGGGAGATTTTTTCTCAGGCGGAGATATCAAAAATTGATGTTGTGGTGTTGGGAAATGGGGATCTTGGCGGTGCGTATAACAGAGGACACTTGATAGTGTTGGGAGAGCCGCCGGCATCGATGCCTACAGAAGACTTGGCTAGGATGCTTATGTATCAGATGTTTGCACATGAGCTGGGACATATCTGGTTTGGAAGAGCGGAGGTGTCAGGCTTCGAGGATTGGCTCAATGAAACTGGCGCGGAATGGTCTGCCCTATTATTTCTGCTGCATATTGGAAAAACGGATATATTTGATAAATGGATAGAGATGCATTATGATAATCACAAGCGCTTTGGAGAGGCAATAAGACCAAATGATTTCCATCACCCTGATGCCATACATGATTCAGGGGTTGTGTTGTTTCATATGCTTTATGAGAAATACGGAAAAAATGCGGTTTTATCTATTTTACGAATACTAAGCAAGATGGAGAAGCAAAACACGGATGATTTTTTAGCGCAGTTGGAAGGCTCTTACCGTAAGGAGATTGCTGATTTTATCAGAGCGCAATTGGATGAAAAAATAGAGGTATATTGAAGAAATGAAAGGGAAAGCTGATGGAGGAATATTGCACCGCTACATTCAATGGTCAGAAGCATATCAGTGCAAGGAAGGTATTGGTATCGCCTTTGTTTACGGAAGGAACTTATGAAACTTTGATTGACCTTAAGGCAATTGAAAAGGTAGCATTTGAAGGTCATGTGATTTAGAAAGGACAAGATAAATAAACAAGTAATAGATATTTGTTTGTAGAGAGGTAATTGTTTTATGAATCAAAAAATGTATGAATTTGAAGCTGTTATTGAACCGATACCGGATAAAAATGGGGCGTATGTCAGATTTCCTTATGATATAAGAGAAGAATTTGGAAAAGGCAGGGTAAAAGTGCAGGCATCATTTGACGGTGTTCCTTATGATGGAAGTATTGTAAATATGGGAATGAAAAATCCGGATGGTTCTGTTTGCTATATTATCGGTGTGCGCAAGGACATTCAGAAAAAGATGAACAAGTTTGCGGGAGATAGGATTACTGTGACGATACAAGAGGCATAATTTTGTCTGATATGTAAGGAAGAAGGGAATAGATTTATGAATATGAATGATGTGCTAACGGATCCATACAAATTAGTCCGGCTTGAACTGCAAAATGCAGGATTTGACATCGACCGTATAAAGGTTCCTAAAAGGGTATATCTTTTAGCAGACAGTCTTAATGATGCCATGGTTTCAAGAGACTGTGGAGCCTACAAATACCCTCTTGGGGGAAAACTTTTTGTATTCAATGCCAATGAAGATGTTGGATTCATAAAAGGGAATATGTGCGCTCCGGCAATCGCAACGCAGGCGGAGGATTTGATTGCCGGAGGGGTGCAGGAACTCGTTCATGTAGGTTTTGCGGGCGGGCTGCAGACGGATATGAAAGCAGGAGAGCTTGTTTTGACAGACGGCGCTTACAATGACACGGCTGTTGCAGGATTATATGGATTTGACTTGGATGTAATAGAATCGACAAAATCCTTGACGGATGAACTGGAGGACTGCTTTCGAAATAATGGGATTAGGTACCGAAGAGGAAAGCACTGGACTACGGATGCCGGATATCGGGAGACCTGGGGACAGGTGATTGGCTATAGGGAAAAGGGCGCATTATGCGTGGAGATGGAAGGAGCAGGTCTGTTTACCATAGCAAACTATAGAAAATGTGTTGCTTCTGCAATTTATGTAATTTCGGATGTGTATAGTGAAAGTGAATGGGAGTTGGGATGGGGAGAAAACAATCTTTCTGATTCCATTGAGCAGGTAATTGATCTGATTATTGCAGCAGCGCATGCATAAACGCAACGGATATGAATGTTTTATCTGGATTAGGGAGGTTTTGAAATGAATGAGTTGATACGTGATACGACTTTGTATGAAGATATTCCAATGAGTGAGGGAAGACAGGAAAGGGAAATGAAGGTGTATATGCTGCTTAAGAGCTTAGGCATCCCTTTCCTTAGAATGGATCATGAGCCAATGGCTACCATAGAGGCATGTCAGGGGGTGGACGAAATTTTGGGAATACATATGTGTAAAAATTTATTTTTATGCAATAGTCAGAAAACGGTTTTTTACCTGCTCCTCATGCCGGGAGAAAAGAAATTCAAGACCAAGGAGCTTTCAAAGCAGATCGGAAGCGCCCGGCTTTCTTTTGCACCGGAGGAGTTTATGGAGGAGTATCTTCATATATCGCCGGGGGCAGTGAGCGTTATGGGACTGATGAATGATCAGGGAAAGCATGTCAATCTCCTCATTGATGAAGACGTCCTGAAGGAAGCGTTTTTAGGGTGTCATCCTTGTGTGAATACGGCAAGTTTGAGGCTGAAAACGGAGGATGTGCTGACGAAATTCCTTCCTTTTGTAGACCACGATTATCGGATTGTGCATTTAGAGGGAGAAGATAGCATGAATATCAGTGCCTAAAAATAGAGACGAACGTTTGATGAAGGCTGGACTTCACCCATAGGCGAAGTGCGTAGGAAAAGAGGAGTCTATATGGAAATCAGGACAATGACATTAGCGGATTACGAGGGGGTGCATGCTCTCTGGATGAGTATAAAAGGTTTTGCCATGAGAAGCATTGATGATGCAAAGGAAGGGGTAGAGCGGTTTTTGAAGCGTAATCCCACTTCCAGTGTGGTGGCTGTGGAGGACGGCAAAATTGTAGGAAGCATCCTCTGCGGTCATGATGGCAGGAGAGGCTGTCTGTATCATGTGTGTGTGCATGAGGATTACCGCATGCGGGGGATTGGAAAACAAATGGTGGTTCACTGTATGAAAGAACTGGAGAAAGAAAAGATTAGCAAGGTTTCCCTGATTGCCTTTACGGCAAATGATGTCGGCAATGCATTTTGGAATGAAATAGGGTGGACAAAGAGGGAAGATTTGAATTATTATGATTTTACCTTAAATACAGAAAATATCGTGAATTATAATAGGTGATAGATTCAAAGAAATTTAAGTGCCAGGGGCACGGAAAGAGGAGCATATGAAGGTAAGGACAGGCGGTGTGACTGCCGCAAAAGGATTTGAGGCAGCAGGTGTGGAGGCGTCGATTAAGTATAAGGACAGGAAGGACATGGCTGTCATTTATAGCAGGAAGCCCTGCGTGCTGGCGGGAACTTTTACCAGTAATGTGGTAAAGGCAGCGCCGGTTTTGTGGGATAAGAAGGTGGTAGAGGAGTCTTCTTTCGGACAGGCAGTAATCATCAATGCAGGAATCGCCAATGCCTGTACGGGGCAGGAAGGCTATGCGTATTGTAAGAGAACGGCAGTACGGGCGGCAGAAGTTCTTGATGTGCCGGAGGAGGCCGTGCTTGTGGCATCTACCGGAGTGATAGGCATGCAGCTTCCTATTGATAGAATCGAGGCAGGAATCGAAAAACTTGCCAAGGCAAAGGCGGATACGCTGGACGCCGGAACACAGGCGGCAGAGGCAATCATGACCACGGACACGCGTTCTAAGCAGGCGGCTGTGGAAATCGATATAAAGGGCGTAAAGGTCACCTTAGGAGGTATGTGCAAGGGGTCTGGCATGATTCATCCCAATATGTGTACCATGCTTGCGTTTGTGACTACAGACGCGGTGATTTCCAAGGAGCTTCTTACGAAAGCTGTGAAGGAGGATGTGAAGGACACCTTTAACATGATTTCGGTGGATGGAGATACCTCCACGAATGATACACTTTTGGTGATGGCGAACGGAATGGCAGAAAATCCCGAGATTCAGGATGGAACCCCGGAATATGAGGCATTTAAAGAAGGACTTCATTACATAAATGAGGCCCTTGCCAAGATGATGGCTGGCGATGGGGAAGGGGCAACGGCACTCTTCGAGACGAAGGTGATTGGTGCGGCGACCAAGGAAGATGCAAGAATCTTAAGTAAGTCTGTGATTTGTTCCAGTCTGACGAAGGCGGCTATTTACGGGCATGACGCCAACTGGGGCAGGATCTTGTGTGCGCTGGGCTATTCGGGAGTTTTATTTGACCCGGAAAAGATAGAGCTTTTCTTTGAGGGAAAAGCCGGAAGGATTCAAATCTATAAGGACGGTGTGGCTGCTGCTTACAGTGAAGAGGAGGCAGGAAAAATCTTGTCTGAGCCTGAAGTGAGGGTGATTGTGGATATGAAGATGGGGACGGAGGAAGCGTCCGCATGGGGATGCGATCTGACCTACGATTATGTAAAGATTAATGCGGATTATAGAAGCTAGCAAATATTTGTGCCGAAGCGTCACGAACTCTGTGATGGCAGAGCGAAATTTGATATCTTCGCGCAAAAACGCTTCGAAATGGAGGAAAAAATGAGCCAGGATATTCATGAAGTATTGAAAAAGGCGGAGGTTCTGATTGAAGCGCTCCCCTACATACAGAAATTTAACAGAAAGATCATTGTGGTCAAGTACGGCGGTTCTGCCATGAGCAATGAAGAATTACAGAAGAATGTAATCAAAGATGTGACATTGCTGAAATTGGTCGGTTTTAAGCCAATCATCGTTCACGGCGGCGGTAAGGAGATCAGCCGCTGGGTAGGAAAAGTAGGAAAAGAAGCCAAATTCGTGAACGGACTTCGGGTGACGGATGAAGAGACCATGGAGATTGCGGAGATGGTGCTTGGCAGGGTGAATAAAAGGCTTGTCACCATGGTACAGGAACTTGGCGTAAAGGCTGTGGGAATCAGCGGCAAGGACGGAGGTCTGATCGGCGTTGACAAGAAATATTCGGATGGTGAAGATATCGGCTTTGTGGGAGACATCAAAAATGTCAATCCCAAGATTCTGTATGATCTTTTGGAAAAGGATTTTCTTCCCATTGTTGCGCCCATCGGATTGGATGAGCACTTTGCCACTTACAATATCAATGCGGATGATGCCGCATGTGCCATAGCCAAGGCGGTAGGGGCGGATAAGTTGGTATTCCTCACCGATATTGAAGGTCTTTATAAGGATATCAATGATAAAGGCTCCTTTATTCCGCGTATCACTGTATCTGATGCGGATGCGCTTATCAGAGGTGGGCTGATAGGCGGAGGCATGCTGCCGAAGCTGGGGAATTGTACCTCTGCGGTGAAAAACGGAGTAAACAGGGTGCATATCCTGGACGGGCGTATTCCCCACTGCCTGCTTTTGGAAATATTTACTAATGAAGGGGTAGGAACCATGATTCTACGGGATGAAGACAAGCAGCTCTGTGAACAGGATGATTGAAAGGAAGGACCGAAAAAAGATGGAAACAATGAAACAGTATATCGAGGATGCCGAAAAGGCATTGCTGCACACCTATAACCGTTATCAGGTGGTTCTTGATAAGGGGGACGGCGTCTATCTCTATGACATTGAGGGAAAGAAGTATCTTGATTTTTGCGCCGGTATCGCCGTGTTCGCACTGGGTTATAATAACAAAAAGTACAACGATGCCTTGAAAAATCAGATTGATAAAGTAATCCATACCTCCAATTATTATTACAATGTGCCGGCGATTGAAGCGGCAAAGAAGATAAAAGCGGTTTCAGGGATGGACAGGGTCTTTTTTACCAACAGCGGGGCGGAAGCTGTGGAGGGCGCTATCAAGGCAGCCCGCAAGTATGCATATCTGAAAGACGGAAGCACGGACCATGAGATCATTGCCATGGAGCATTCTTTTCACGGACGTACCTTCGGTGCGCTGTCGGTGACGGGCAATCCTAAGTATCGGGAAGCCTTTGCACCCATGATCGGGAATGTCCGCTTTGCCAAAATGAATGATTTTGAGAGTGTGCTTGGACAGGTGAATGAAAAGACCTGTGCAATCTTGTTTGAGACGGTGCAGGGAGAGGGGGGTATCTATCCGGCGGAGGAAGCCTTTATGAAGAGTATCAAGAAACTCTGTGAGGAAAAGGATATCTTACTTATCCTTGATGAGATTCAATGTGGCATGGGGCGGACCGGTTATATGTATGCATGGCAGAGATACGGAATCAGACCGGATATCATGACCACGGCAAAAGCGCTGGGATGCGGTATTCCGGTGGGGGCGTTTTTGCTGACGGAAAAGGTGGGGGCAAATTCCCTTACCAGCGGCGACCATGGCACGACCTACGGCGGAAACCCGCTGGCAGGGGCGGCAATAAATATTGTGCTTGATTTATTTGAGGAGAACCATATAATAGATAATGTGAAAGAGACGGGGGCTTATCTGGAAAAGAAGTTAGATGAGCTTGCCAGAGAATATGATTGTATTGAAAAAAGGCGCGGTGTCGGGTTGATGCAGGGGCTGGTATTTGACAGACCGGTAGGAGATATCATCACAAGGGCGCTTGACAGAGGGCTGATTCTGATTAATGCAGGAACGAATATTATCCGTTTTGTGCCGCCCCTTATCATCACGAAAGAACATGTAGATGAGATGACAGCGATTTTACGGACCTGTCTGGATGTAGAATAGAAATGGAGTAAAGAATGAGTCTGAAAAAACGACTTACGGCAATAGGAATCATTGCCATAGTTGCTGCAGCTGCCTTTGGCATTGCCGGAACAGGCAGACAGATAAGCGAAAAACAGGAGGAAACCATCTTTACGGGCGAAAAGGAGACGGTGTACCTTTGGTACACGGATGAAGCGCTTACTTCCTACTTAAGCGGTGCGGCAGTTACTTATAATGAGACCCATGATGTGCGGGTGGTGCCGGTATTAGAATCAGGGCTTGAATATTTGGAAAAAATCAACCAAGCTTCACTGGAAAATAGTGCGCCCGACTTATATATCATCAGCCATGAATCTTTGGAAAAGGCATGTCTTGCCGGTCTTGCAAGTGAAGTTAAGCCCAGGGACGGAGCTGTCATGGAGGATGACTATATCGGAACAGGGCTGCAGGCAGCGTCCTATAAAAATAAAATCGTAGGATATCCTTTTTATTTTGAGACCAGCTCTCTTTTGTATAACAAAACGTATCTGAAGGATATGGCAAGGGCCAGGCTTGAAGCAGAGGAGGATCAGGCGGAGGGAGAAGCGGCACAGGAACAGATCGAGCAGAGCGGAGAAGAAGGCACACAGCCTGTGGCAGAGACGGGGCAGGAACATGCATTTACGGAAGAACAGGTTGAGGCAAAGGTGCAGGAGCTCCTTCCGAGGACGATTCTTGATATAGAGACCTTTGCAGATAATTATGATGCCCCGCAGCAGGTGGAAGGTGTCTTTAAGTGGGATGTCACAGATATTTTTTATAATTATTTTTTTGTTGGAAATTCCATTAAAATGGGCGGCGAAGCCGGTTGGGATACCTCCCAGATCGATATCTATAATCTGGATGCTATTGCCAGTCTGCGCGTCTATCAGGACTTGAACCAGTTCTTTTCCATTGATACCAGCGAAAGCGATTATGAAGCGATACTGGACGAATTTATGGCTGGAAAGATGGTTTTTACGATGGCTACCACAGACGCAGTGTTTAAATTAGAGCAAGCAAAAGAAGATAGCTTATTTGGATATGATTACGATATTGCGCTGGCACCGGATATTGATGAGAGCAGGGCGACTCGTTCCCTTTCCGTTACAAGCTGCGTAGTCGTAAACGGTTATTCAGAAAAAAAGGAGGATGCCAATGACTTTGCTTATTTTCTGACTGCCGAATACAATGATATTTTGTATGCAAGGACAGGGAAGGTATCGGCAGCTAAGGGTGTGGATTATGGCTACGAGGCATTGGATAAGTTTGCACAGGAGTATGAAAAATCTATTTCCATGCCTAAGATGATTGAGACGAGCAATTTCTGGGTAAAACTTGAGGTGGTTTTTTCACAGGTTTGGAACGGTGCGGACGCCAACGAAAAGCTAAAGGAATTATCGGAACAGATCATGTCGCAGGTAACCGGAACAGCTTATCAGGAGGAATACCTGGAGGAACCCGAAGCACCGGAAGAAGAAACAGAATATCTGGATGAATAATTTTCCAATCATATGGGCATCATAAATTAACGAAACATGTTAAGGAGGCTCATATGATTGGATTTTTTATTGCACTTATATCAGGCGCCCTGATGAGCATTCAGGGGGTGTTCAATACTCAGGTGACCAAGACTTCCGGCATCTGGGTTGCCAATGCTTTTGTCCAGCTGACAGCGCTTTTGGTGTGCCTTGGGGTATGGCTGGTTTCAGACCGTTCCTCTTTCGGAACGCTGCTTAAGGTTGAACCGAAATATATGCTCTTAGGAGGCGCTATAGGTGCATTTATCACTTATACAGTAATCAAAAGCATGGAAATGTTAGGACCGGCAAGAGCGGTCATGCTGATCGTGATCGCCCAGCTCATTATTGCTTATGTCATTGAACTGCTGGGGCTGTTCGGGGTGGAAAAACAACCTCTTGAATGGAGAAAAATTTTAGGAATGCTGGTGGCAATAGCGGGGATTGTAATTTTCAAATGGAAATAGTGAACATTTGGCTTGTCAATCCACCGGATTTACTTTAAAATGAAATGGTATCGTTATAAGGGGCTTTCTGGAAACAGAAAGGAGATAACGATGAAGAAAAATTACAGGCTGGCAGCAGGAATTTTAGTTGTATTTTTCTGTATACTTTTAGGCTGTGAAAAAAGGGAAAAGGAGCAGGAGGAATTACTGCTCCTTCCTGTAAATGATGCCGAGCCGGACGCCGGAAAAGAAGCAGATACGGCAGAGCAGATGACGGAAGATGCAGTCATGCAGCCGGCAGAAACAGTTGACGGGACCAAAGATATTTTAGAGGTATCGTACTGTGTGGTACATATCTGCGGTGCGGTAAATAATCCGGGCGTATATACGCTGGAGGGCAGAAGCCGGATCTATCAGGCTGTTGAGAAGGCAGGCGGGTTCCGGGAGGATGCGGATCAGGACTATTTAAACCAGGCGGATCAGGTTGTGGATGGAATGAAGGTTTACATACCGACTAAGGCTGAGGTAGAAGAGTCCGGAAGAATGAATCACTGGGAAGATTCCGGTATAGGGGATGCTGACGAAAAGGATTTTCCCGTAAACATCAATACGGCGGAAGAGGAACTTTTGTGCACCCTTCCAGGCGTAGGGAGCAGCAAGGCGAAAAGCATTATTGCCTATAGGGAAAAGAATGGACCGTTTGAAAAGAAAGAAGATATTATGAACGTTGAGGGGATAAAGAATGGGCTGTTTGAAAAGATAAAGGACAGCATTACCGTGTAGTTATTGAAATAAGGTAGGGATTAATATGGCGAAGAAAGTGCTTGTTGTAGATGATGAAAAGCTGATCGTAAAGGGAATACGCTTTAGCTTGGAACAGGACGGAATGGAAGTGGACTGCGCCTATGACGGCGAGGAAGCGCTTAAAATGATCAAGGATAAGGAATACGATATCATATTGTTGGATGTCATGCTCCCTAAGCTTACAGGGTTTGAAGTCTGCCAGCAGACAAGGGAATTTTCAAGTGTACCGATTGTTATGTTAACCGCCAAGGGAGAAGATATGGATAAAATCTTAGGGCTTGAATACGGCGCAGATGATTACATCACAAAACCCTTTAATATTTTGGAGGTAAAGGCACGAATCAAAGCAATCATAAGGCGTACTTCCCCTAAGCCCAAGGAAACGGCAAAGATTATTGAGAGCGGAGATATGCGGCTTGACTGCGATGGGAGAAGAGTATACGTAGCAGGGCAGGAAATCAATCTGACAGCAAAGGAATTTGAGCTGTTAGAGCTGCTGGTCGTCAATGTAAATAAGGTATACAGCAGGGAAAACCTCTTAAAACTAGTGTGGGGGAATGACTATCCGGGAGATGTGCGGACGGTGGATGTACATATCAGAAGGCTGCGGGAGAAGATAGAGCAAAATCCTTCGGAGCCTAAGTATGTGCACACAAAATGGGGCGTGGGCTACTATTTTGCGTGATCTTAAGGAGTGACCCTAAGGAGATCTTAAGGAAATGCGGATTTGAAAGGCAGTGCCGGTTATGGCTGATCTAAAAGCAACTTTTAAAAACTTGAAGATTTGGCGGAGCTTAAAGGTCCGCCTGTTCGTCATTATATTTCTTATGGGAAGTATTCCAAGTATCTTTGTGCGTGTGGGCATTCTGGAAAACTACGAAAGCCGTGCTGTGGATGTGAGGACCTCGGATGTGCAGACACAGCTTAGGATCATTGCAAATCACCTGATTACATACAACTATCTGCAGGATACCTCATCGGAGATGATAGGGGCAGAGCTTGAGCAGCTTTCTAATCTGTATAATGGGCGGGTGCTTATTATTAATGGAAATTTAAAGGTGGTGAAGGATACATACGCCATCAGTGAGGGGAAGACGATTGTATCCGAAGAGGTCATCCGATGCATGAAGGGCGTCAATACGGTGAATTACGATGCAGTCAATGGATTTATCGAGATCACGGTTCCGATTGTGGAGACGATTTCCGCGCAGATGGCGACTGCGGAGATCCCTGAAGGAACAGAGGTGGTCCGGGGCGTGATGCTTACCAGTGTCTCTACCGACAGTATTGTAAACACGTTGGAACTATTGAACCGGAAAGCACTTATCGTTGAGATTATTATGGTTTTCTGTATTTTTGCCATTGCCCTTATTTTGGCACAGATTTTGATAAGGCCTTTTGACCGGGTCTCAAAGGCAATCAGTGAAGTGAAGGAAGGGTATACCAATGAGCCGGTGTCTGTGCCGGACTATCTGGAAACAGAGCATATCGTGGATGCTTTTAACAGCCTCCTTGAAAGGATGAAGGCGCTGGACGACTCCAGAAAGGAGTTTGTGGCGAATGTGTCCCATGAGCTCAAGACGCCGATTACTTCGGTGAAGGTGCTTGCGGACTCCTTGTTGGCACAGCAGGATGTTCCGGCGGAACTTTACCATGAGTTCATGGTGGATATTGCAGAGGAAATCGAGCGGGAAGACAAGATCATTAATGATCTTCTGGCTTTGGTAAAACTGGATAAATCGGCAGCAGAGCTTAATATTGGTGTAATCAACATCAATGACCTGACGGAAATCATTTTAAAGAGGCTCCGTCCGATTGCAAGAAAGAAGAATATTGAAGTGACTTTGATCAGCAAGAGGGAGATTATTGCGGAAGTAGACGAAGTGAAGATGTCTCTTATTTTAACCAATTTGGTTGAGAATGCCATCAAATACAATAAGGAGCAGGGAAAGGTAGATGTGACGCTGGATGCAGACCATCAATTCTTCACGGTAGAGGTTGCAGATACTGGAATCGGCATTCCAGAAGAATCACGAAGCCAGATTTATGAGCGTTTTTACCGGGTCGATAAGTCGCATTCAAGGGAGATTGGAGGCACAGGATTGGGACTTGCAATCACCAGAAGTGCAATACTGCTTCATAGAGGCTCCATTAAGGTAGAAAGTGTTGAAGGAGAGGGGACCGTATTTACGGTAAAGATACCTCTTACACGGGTTTTAGTATAAGGAGAAGGATGCTTTGAATAAAAAAGGGAAAATGCTTTTCCTGTTGCTGGTTTTATTGACAGTGATCTGCGCTTGCGGGCGGCAGAATGATACCAGCCAGAAGGACACATATAGAATTTATTATGAGAATAATGATGAAACAGGGATATTTCCCCAGGATTACAGGACAGAGACGAAGGATAAGGAAGCATTGGTGTCAGAGTTCATAGAGCAGCTTGGCGTTGCTTCCGGAAAGCTGGAATACAAGGCGCCTTTATCCGGCGGTTTCAATTTGTTGGATTACAGCATTGCGGAGGATCAGGTGACGCTGGTCTTTGATGAAAACTATAAACTGCAGCCGGTCACAACCGAAGTTTTGGTGCGTGCGGCAATCGTCAGGACGCTGACACAGATTGAGGGAATACAGTATGTAAGTTTCCAAATCAAGTCAGAGCCGCTCACAGATGCATCTGGTATCGTCATTGGAACGATGAATGCGGACATGTTCATCGACAACGCGGGTAATGAAATCAATACCTACGAAAAGGTGAAGCTGACGCTGTATTTTGCAAATGAAAACGGAGACGGACTTAAAGCGGTGAGCAGACCGGTGATTTATAATAGCAATATTGCAATGGAAAGACTTGTGGTGGAACAGCTGATAGCAGGTCCTCTTGCAGAGGAAAAGGCTTTTCCCGCCATCAATCCGGACACGAAAATCGTCAGCGTCAATGTAAAAGACGGCATCTGCTATGTAAACCTGGACAGCACATTCCTGACGCAGATTTACAATGTAACATCGGATGTGACGATTTATTCCATCACAAATTCCCTGGTGGAACTTTCTAATGTGAATAAAGTACAAATATCTATCAACGGTGATACAAATGTAAATTATAAAGAAAATATCAGTTTTTCAACGGTATTTGAGAGAAACCTGGAGCTGGTGGGGGAATAAATTTTCAGCCCTTCCATATATCGCAGATAAGACCGCAGAGAAAGTCTGCGGCATACAGGAGGTAAATATATGGCAAAACGTCCCCTTGGTTTTGTCTGCCTGATACTGTCTTTGGTCTTGTACTTCATTGTAAGCATAAAGCCTGCGCCATACCAGAATTTTGACGCGCTTGAAGGCAAAATGATTACGGTGGAGGGAAGCGTATATAAGAAGGAGACATCAGGGCAGACAAAGGAGCCGGTGACGGTGCTGTATTTAAAGCTTTTTTCCCAAGAAGGCGGGGAGCAGTGGGAAAATCCATCCGCCTTCCGCACGGGACGGGTCATCTGCTATTTGAAATCCGGTCAAATAGAACCGGAGATGGGCAGTACCGTGCGGCTTACGGGAAAGTTTGCAGGCTTTGAACGCGCATCCAATCCGGGGCAATTTGACGCCTATTCATATTATCAGATCTTAGGAATATCCTATCGCCTGAATCAGGCAGTTATTTCAGCAAAGTCACAAAATTATAATATACTTACGCAAAAGGCATATCAAGTCAGAAGATTTCTTTCAATGAAACTTTCGGAAAATCTTCCGAAACAGGAAGCGGCAATGATGCAGACCATGCTGCTGGGTGAAAAAAGCGGCATGGATAAGGAACTAAAGGCACTTTATCAGAGAAACGGAATCGCGCATATTCTGGCAATTTCAGGGCTGCATATTTCTATGTTAGGCATGGGACTGTACAAACTGCTGCGAAAGTGTGGAATGCCCATGAAGGCAGCGGCAGTCGTATCGGCGTCAGCAATGGTCCTTTACTGCATCATGACCGGATTTTCGGTATCAGCCATCCGTGCCGTCATCATGTTTTCACTGCAAATGGGAGCCGTCCTCACAGAACGCACTTATGACATGCTGACGGCGGTGATGGTGGCAGCTGTTCTGATTCTCATAAACCAACCTCTCTATCTTAAACACAGTGGTTTCCTGTTCTCCTTCGGATGCGTATTGGGAATCGGTCTGATTCTTCCGCCCTTGACTGAGGGAAAACGGACAATACATCCGGCGGTAAAAAAGCTTTTGGGAAGCATTGCAATGATGGTCGTCACACTTCCCATCTATTTATGGTTTTACTATCAGTTTCCAGCTTATTCCATGTTCTTAAACCTGCTGGTGATTCCGCTGATGAGTATCTTGATGGCGGCAGGTCTGCTTCTTCTTGCCAGCAGCATTTTGTGCCCGCCCGCCGCGATCCCCTTCGCTTACTTAATCAAAGGAATCCTCACAATATACGAAGAGACTTGCACCATCTGCAATCTGCTTCCCGGTAACCTCTTAACATGCGGCAGACCAGAAATCTGGCAGATGATTCTTTATCTTTCGCTTTTACTGCTCATTGCCCTTCTGAGGAAAAAAGGAAATCTCATTCTACGCTGGGGCATGGCACTTGCAGCGGTCTTCATGCTCATGCTTCCTACAAAGACAGGTATGACAATAACCTTTCTGGATGTAGGACAAGGAGACTGCATCTGCATTAAAAACGGATACGGAAGACATTATCTGGTAGATGGCGGCAGTTCCTCCGTCAGTGGCGTTGGCGAATATCGAATCATCCCCTTCCTTAAATTCCAAGGCATTTCCCGATTGGAAGCCGTGTTCATAACCCACCCCGACGAAGACCACTGTAACGGAATCAAAGAATTAATCCAAACAGGAGCCCTTCAGGGAATCCAAATTAAAAATCTGGTACTGCCCGACATCGCACAAACCGCAAAAGAAGAAGCCTACCTGGAATTAGAGCGTCTGGCAGCAAAGCACGATATCCCCGTCGCATACATCAGCAGAGGTCAAAAAATTGCTGATAACCAGCTCGCCATCACTTGTCTTCATCCCACCCATACATACGTATCCCAAAATTCCAACGAATATTCAACCGTACTCACCCTCACCGTCAACAACTTTACCACAATGCTCACCGGCGACATAGAAGGAGAAGGCGAACAAATGCTTACCCAGTTTTTACAAAAAGAAAAAACGCCTCCAATAACAATCCTAAAAGTAGCCCACCATGGTTCTAAATATTCTACAGATAAGGAATTTCTGGAAATAATATCCCCCCGCGTTGCCTTAATCTCTGCCGGGGAAGATAATCCATACGGACATCCCCACAGCGAATTAATAGACCGCCTTAACCAAGCGGATTGCCAAATCTATCAAACCAATCAAACAGGAGCAATCACAGTTCACTATAAAGACGGAAAAATCACAATCAAATCTTTTTTGAAAAAAATATTTAATCAAGGAGAATAGCCTTGCGGAAGGGCAGTTAGTTGGGGGACGGCGCCAGCGGGGGATATAAATCTTGCGGAGGGAGGACCCACAGGCGGCACACCTTATGTTTTCAAGTCTCTTCTTAAAATCGGATTTCACTAGCAGAATGTGTTTATGTGTTTCAAGACAGTCGGGGCGGAGCCAGGGTGGCATCCGTGCCGCTTGGCTCCTAAAATCGCCATCCATGGCGATTTTACCCTAGACAGCTCAACATTCTGTAAGTGAAATTGCCGATTTTTCGCAAAGACTTGAAAACATAAGGTGTGCCGCCTGTGGGTCCTCCCTCCGCAAGATTTATATCCCCCGCTGGCGCCGTCCCTCAGCTAACTGCCCGTTCAACACATTTTCCTTTTTTAACCATCAATTTAACGATGTATAGAAGCCGCCATCCTATGATAGGTATGCCGAACCCCCCGTATCGCAATAGAATACGCCTGTATATTTTCTGGCAATGACATCCCCGCATACCCCGCATCTCCTAAATGATGAATATCCGTCCCAGTCATTTTACACATCAATGCAATCTGCCGTATTGTATCGATATCAGCGCCCTCCTGGGAAGTCCCAATTGCAGTAATCGTCAGCGCTCCAAGGGAATGAGCGTAACTTACCAGCTCCCGGATGTATTCCACCGTGATGCCCGGTACTGTGGCAGGTGCAGGGAAAAGCAGAATATCAGCGCCCGCTTTCCGGAAGCGTTTGACATCCTCCTTTGTTATGATATGCTCCGCCGCTTCTGTCAGTATGCCTGCTGCGTGCATTTTTCCGGCTGCCAAAATCATTTTGTCGCCCAGTTTCTCACGGTACAGGGATAAGGTCTTTTCAATTCCTTCGTTGCTGACGCCCATTCCCGGGTTGCCGGTTAAAAGAATCAAACTTACGCCCATCTCATAAGCCCGCTGTGCATTTTCTAAAGTTGCCCGTCGTCCTCTGGACATTTTCCACAGATCGGAAGTTTCGCATTCTTTCCCTTCCTCTACCGGTTCTAAATTGATTCCGATGGGGCGTCCCGTCAACTGCTTGAGCAGCCGCACGGTATCCTCCGGCTTTCCATCTGGAAGTCCCCGGATGCACGGATTCTGCACATCAAACATATTAAGGAGCAGAAGGTCGGCTCCCATTGCCGATACGAACTCTGCATTCGTCACATCCACCAGCATGGGCTGCACCGTACCGATGGTCTCGCAGGCAATTACCCGTCCCTCGCTTTTTCCAATGGATTCCAGCAAATCCATCTTTGAAAATCCTTCAAAATCCGAAGCATAACAATCTAATATCCGCTTAGCCATTTTATACCTTCTTTCTTTTTTGTAATCCTTTTAATTTATTTTAGCATCATCTGCTTTGTTGTGGTATACTTATAATAATTATTACACAGAAGCAGGAAAGAATATGCAGCGGTTGACGCAGGATATAAAATCAGGACAATTTAATCACATTTATCTGCTCTACGGTGCGGAAGCATATTTAAGAAAGCAGTACCGGGACAGGCTCAAAGAGGCGATGATCGGTGACGATACGATGAACTGCCATTACTACGAGGGGAAGGATATTTCTTTGGGGGAAGTCATAGATCAGGCGGAGACGCTTCCGTTTTTTGCGGACAGGCGTTTGATCGTGCTAGAGAACAGCGGTTTGTTTAAGAGCGGCGGAGAGCAGATTGCAGAGTATCTGCCCGCGCTGCCGGAGACTACGTTCTTCTTATTTGTAGAGACAGAGGTGGATAAAAGAAGCCGTCTTTACAAAATGGCATCCTCAAAGGGCTGTGCGGTGGAATTTGCCGTTCAGGATGAAAGTACGCTGAAAAAGTGGATTTTGGGGATGGTAAAAAAGGAGAACAAGAAAATATCGGAGAACGCTTTGCAGTTTCTTTTGGAAAAGACTGGGACGGACATGGAAAATATCCGGAAAGAGACGGAGAAGCTATTTTGCTTTTGTCTGGATAAGGAAGCCATTACGGAAGCAGATATTGAAGAAATCTGCACCAAAAGAATTGGCAATCACATTTTTGATATGGTAAGCGCCATAGCGGATAAAAAGCAAAAAAAGGCGCTGGAACTTTACTATGAACTGCTTGCACAGAAGGAACCGCCTATGCGTATTTTGTTTTTGATTGCCAGGCAGTTTAACCTTCTTTTGCAGGTAAAGGAACTGAAAGGGAAAGGATATTCCAACAAAACCATAGGAGAGAAGACAGGACTGCCGGGGTTTGTTGCGGGAAAATATGTAGTTCAGGCTTCACGCTTTAAGACACAGGAGATACGGGATGCGGTGGAGGCATGTGTGGGGGCGGAAGAAGCCATCAAGACGGGGCGGCTCAATGACAATATGAGCGTGGAAATGTTGATCATCCGGTACAGCAGTACGGGAGGGTGAGGACAGATAATATCTATAAAAGAAAGGATGGAATGAAAAATGAGTATGATTGATGATGTGCGTTCACAGATGATGGAGGCTATGAAGAACAAAAATAAGGACAGAAAGGATGCGCTTTCCATGCTTCTTTCGGCGCTTAAGAATAAGGCGATTGATAAGCGGGAGGATTTAACCCAGGCAGAGGAATATGAGGTGGTCAAAAAGGAAATCAAGCAGACCAAGGAGACCATGGAGCTGGCGCCGGAAGATCGGAAGGATATTAAAGAAGCCTGCGAGATCAGGATTGCCGTTTATCAGGAATTTGCACCAGAGGAAATGAGCGAGGAGGAGATCCGCGTACAGGTCAGGGAGGTCTTAGATACCCTTGGCATTGCAGAGCCTTCGGGAAAAGATAAAGGAAAAGTAATGAAGGAACTTATGCCGAGAGTGAAGGGCAGAGCGGACGGCAGCCTGGTCAATAAGATTGTGGGAGAGATGCTGGTCTAATTTGATAATATGCGATTTTTGCAAAGCTGTATGGAGGCAGCGCATGTTTGAGGTCAACCAGAAAACTTCCGTTGCCAGATCATGCGGACTTTAAGAGCTTCGCCGTTAAAGCTTTTCAAATGTTTTTTGATTGTGATGGCAGAAATCAGTCCGCAGCCCAGTCTGATGGACGGGACGGATACTTTAATGAAAACTGTCACTGTGAATAGAAGAAAGGTTATAATAGAGCGGAACAGGTGCGGTGAAATAATGATTACCGTTGAAAACAGAATATAAAACAGGGCGAGTGCGGCAAAGGGAAACAGATTTGGGAACAGAGCCAGCAAGACGCCGAAGGAGGCGGCAATGGCTTTGCCGCCTTTGCCTTTGAAAAAAGCGGAAAAAGCATGGCCGGCTACTGGCGCCGCCATGACGAATGCAAAGGGGAGCCTTGCGGAATCAATCATGCGGGCAGCAAGGAATACCGGAAAAAAGGCTTTCAGAAGTTCGCACAGGAGGACGGCGGTTCCAGTCCAAAAGCCGGCATATTTGTAAGCGTTTGCCGTGCCGGGGTTGCCGTCATCGCTTATTTTGCAAACGTCAATATGATTAAAATATTTGGGAATCAGATATCCAGACAGGACACTGCCGGACAGATATCCGATTAAAGACCAAAATAAATAAGGCATCCATGATAATTCTTTCATCGCATAGGCTCCTTTCCTGCATCCTCCTTTTGGGGGAGGCGCTCTTTTGTGATTTCGGCGAGTATTTTTACGAGATCGGCGGAGGCATTTGGAAATGCGTATTTTTTTTGGGTGGAGATCATAGCGTCTCGTATTTCTTTATTTTCCGCAAGTGTTATTCCTTGGGAAACCTGGGTGTGAATATGCTCTGAAGCAAGGGAAAGTCCTCTGGCGGCAAAAAATTCGCTGTTCTTGGTTTCACATCCGGGAATGGCGGCTGTGTGCACGATAGGAATATTTTTAACAAGGGCTTCTGTAGAGGTAAGTCCGCCGGGTTTGGTAAAGATAACGTCGCTGGCATCCATATATTCAGACACATGGTCGGTATAGCCGGTGACATGCACATTTTTATTCCGTTTATAGGTTCGCTTTAAGATACGGTACATTTTTTGATTGTTACCGCAGATAATAACCAATTGTTCGTCGTGAATAAGTTTTCTTGTCAGCTCAAACACAAACAAATGTATTTTTCCAAACCCCATGCTGCCGCTCATAATTAAAAACACCGGTTTATCGGCGGGCAGATGAAGTCTTGCCTTTGCTTTTGATTTATCTGGCTTTTCTGAAAATGCCATTCCCACTGGAATACCGATAGGATATAGTTTATCCTTCGGCAGCCCTCTGTCCGTATTTTCTGTTATGAGGTCAGGATGGGGGAGGATGTAGTAATCACATTGCGTCTCTTCCCAAAAGGGAATGCAGGTATAGTCGGTGGCGACTGCAATGGCAGGAGGAATTTCCATATTTCTGCGTTTCATACAAGTTATCATTTCTGCCGGAAATAAGTGAGGCGTCACAATGGCATCAAAGTGATTTTTTGTGAGAAAATGCTTCAGATGTTTTACCATTAAGGTGTTGGCATAGTAAACGGGTGACTTGTGCCGGGAAGAGCTGACAGCACCTCCGAGTTTGTATAAGAATCCGAAAAAACTTGGAATATGACTGGCGATTTTTATGTAGGCATTGCCCACGATCCGGGCGGTGCGCTCGCTGGACAAGGTAAAGGGGTCCAAAAGGACAGCCTCATGCCCTTCAAATTCAAGACGTTCTTTGACTGCTTTGCCGGCAGCATTGTGACCGCCGCCAGTACTGCATGACAATATCAATACTTTCATGATAAAGATACTCCTTCATATGCATTTGGGGAGAGATATGACAAATGCCTCTGCCTGCTTTGCGTAATATACTATATCAGAAAAAAGCATTTTATGCCACAACAAACGGATAGAGAAGATTTAATAAAAATATTCTGATTTGTTTACATTTTTTTATTTTTCAAGTGATATAATGCGTTATAAGGTTTCTAATAAATTATATACAATGGAAGGGTGTAGAGGTTGAATGGAAGAGCCTTTGGTGAGTATAATTGTACCGGTTTACAACGGTGAGAGAACCATTGAAAGATGTCTGCGCAGCATCCAGAATCAAAGTTATAGGAATATTGAAATTATAGTTATAGATGACGGAAGCATGGATCACACGGGAAAAGTAATTGAGAAGTATGCTGCTAAAGATGAGCGGTTTAAGCATATAAGAAAGGTAAACAGCGGGGTTTCAGACAGCAGGAACAGAGGAATGCAAGAAGCAAAGGGAGCGTTCCTTCAGTTTGTAGACGGTGATGACTGGCTGGCAAAGCAGGCGACAGAGGAATTTGTGAAAACAGCAGTCACTTATGGATGTGATATGGTGATTTCCGACTATTATAGGGTGAGGGGAAGACGTTTTTTTACAAAAGGACATATTGAGGGCGGAAAAGTAATTACACGGATGAAATATGCCGAATATATGATGAAGGCGCCGGCAAACTTTTATTTCGGTGTGCTGTGGAATAAATTTTTTAAAGCGGATATCATAAAAAAGTTTGGATTATCCTGCTCGCCGGAATTGGATTGGTGCGAAGATTTCAGATTCAATCTTGAATATCTGCAATACGTGGGAAAGGTGGGTGTCGTAACAAAGCCGCTTTACTATTATGTGAAGACAAAAGGAAGTCTTGTGGACACGCAGATTACATTTCAGCAGACGATTCGGACAAAAAGGATTTTGTTTGATTATTATAAGGATTTGTATAAATCGATTGATTTATATAATGAAAATAGAATGCGCATACAAATGTTTTACCTATCTTTTGCCCATGATAAAATCAAGAAGATAAAATCAGCTTAGACAAGTAAGCTATAGAAAAAAAGGTTTTTTAGCATCAGAATTTTTATGATTGTAAAAGCTTAAAATGGATTGACATGTAATCTTTTTTCCGATAAGATGGAACTACACTTTTTTATGCCCGAAAGCAATGGATTGAGATAGATGCCTTGCTGTTTGCAACTGGGAATTTGATTTAGGTAAAGGTTTCGGGGATGAAAAAGAAGTACGGAGAGAAAGGAGGAAACAGGATGACGGATACGGAATTGATTTTAAGCCGGCTGGATGATATGCATGCTGAAATCAGTGAAATGCATGGGGAGATACGTGGAATCCATGAAGAGATAAATGGAATCCATGAAGAGATAAATGGAATCCATGAAGAGATAAATGGAATCCATGAAG
>ERZ808054.164-NODE-164-length-88152-cov-6.129276_pt1 | contig 88152 bp, 64 predicted proteins | sample MGYA00380201_ERZ808054 | MGnify/ENA primary metagenome ERZ808054 (study PRJEB31490, sample SAMN06133419) | mouse gut metagenome | isolation source: Z5_2 | host: mice | place: China: Chengdu | collected 2015-05 ... | reverse complement strand
TTGCTGTCGTACCGGTATTCCAGGCAGGCCCCGGTGTTGTCGCTGACACGGATACGGCGGTTGTCCCGGTCGTAGGCGTAGCGGATGGTATGGATGGCGCCGCTCTCCCCCTCCAGGGTCTGGGCGTCCCGGTAGCGGATCTCCTGGGTCATGTTGCCCGCCAGGTCGTAGCGATAGCGGATCAGCTGGTAACGGGCCGTGCCGTCCTCCCCCATATTTACGGGTTTTCTCACTTCTGTCAGCCATCCCATGCGGTTGTAGCGGTACAGCTCCCCGGGGCGTTCCTGGTCCGTCTCTCCCAGGAGGAAACCGTCTGCGTTTATCAGTTTTACGATATTTCCGTGCAGGTCGTAGACATAGCGCTTGCGCACGGTCCCTTCCGGATCGGTGATCTGGATGAGCCGTCCCACTTCGTCGTAGGCGTAGCGCCAGCCTGTGCCGCTGTCCGCCTGGCTGTCATACTCCAGAGGCGCTATCTTCTCCGTGATGTGGCCCATGGCGTCATAGCGTATCCTCTCCACACCGCCGTCCGGATAATATATCCTGACGCGGCGGCCCTCCGGATCGTACTCGTAGGCAATCCCCTCTCCGTCTCCCGTGGCGGGGTCGTAGGCATTGGGATGTATCTCCTTCTGCACATGTCCCTCCGTATCCCGGGGCGTGGCCCGCACATTGCCCAGGGGGTCCACGGTCATGATCAGGGAGTCCATGGCATCGTAAAAATACCGGGTACCCGCCTGGCTGCTCCCTTCCCGGGCCTGGTTGGGGCGCACCACCTTGGTCAGGTTGCACAGGGCGTCATAATAATATTTGGTCACTTCCCCCAGGGGGTCGGTCATCATGGTAACGCAGTCCATATGATTGTAGGCATAGGAGGTGGTTCCCTGGGCGTCCTGTACTTCCATGCAGCGTCCGGCTCTGTCATAGGTATAACGGATCGTATTTCCCTCCGGGGTGGTGATGGCGCCGGGCTGGGGACATTTCCCTTCATATGTATAGACCGTGGTGTTGCCTCCCGCGTCCGTCACCCCCGTGACACGGCCCAGGCCGTCATAGGTCAGGCGCACACACTGCTCCACGCCCTCCTCGATCCGGCTGCGGATCTCCACCGGGTTTCCGTGGCGGTCGTAGACAAACTGCTGCTTTCTGCCTCCGTTGTCCCACTTATCGGTAATTCGGCCTTCCCCGTCATAGGAGTAACTGGTGACCAGGCCGTTGGGCAGAGTCTCCTCCAGCAGCTGGCTATCCTTTCCAAACTTCCTGCGCAGCTCGTTGCCCAGCCTGTCCTTTTCCCACTCCTTGTTTTCCCGCGCATCGTACCGAGTTTCCCGGCTGCTGCCGTCGGTGTAGACCGTCTTCACCACCAGCCTGCGGCTGTCGTAGTGGTACTCCAGACGTTCCCCGTTTGACAGGTTCAGGAAGGTGTTGGTGCGGTTGTTGTCGTCGTAGAGGATCACGTACTCCACGTCGCCCCACAGAAACTGGCGCGTCACTCTGCCGTCCCCGGCGTATTCGTTCCGCACATAGGGATTGCCGTTCTGGTCAGTGATGCCCTCCAGATAGCCTTCTGGGGTATAAGTATAGGATATGGTCCCTCCGTTGGGATAAGTCACCTGGGTGAGCAGTTCCCCCTCATAGCGGTACTGCACGCTCCTGCCCAGAATGTCCGTCATCCCTGCCAGTTTCCCTCCCTCGTACCGGAAGGCGACGCTCTGCCCGCTGGGGAAATCCATCTGCATAAGGGCGGAACCCATGTATTTCAGCAGGATGGTATTGCCGTTGCGGTCCAGAATGGACACCAGCTTGCCGCTGTAGTCATACCGATAGGTCTTCTGCTCTTTCCTCTGATACATCAGATAGTGGCCGTCTTCTTCCCGCAGGGTCACGGAATCGTCCTCTCCCCGCAGATTCTCCCAGGTCCCGTCTTCCCTGCGGGCAAAGCGCTCCAGGTGACGGTTGGGCATCAGGATCACCGCTTTGTCTTCCTGTAGAGACAAATAGCTGCCCACACTGAGAAACCATCGTTCTCCCAGCAGGCTCCCGCTGTTTTTGTAGATGGATTCATAGTGACGTTTGATGGTGAAATTACCCGTTACATCCCGGATAATCAGTTCCGTCTGTTCCACTTTCTGACTTCCCGATACTACGTCGATGGGATCGCCGCAGCTCTCCGTGGCCTCGCTTTTGGTATTGTTACCGTCGGTTTCGCCGGTATTTTCCTTCGGCTTGGGCTTATCCTGCCCATCCCCTTCTCCGGACTCCTTGCCTGAGTCTCCTTCCGGCGCGGCATTCGTTTTGGGTTTCTCATGCAGATCGGCTATATCACGTGCACTGCCATAGATAGACTGGGTAGACTGCGCCACACCCAGCACATCCTCCCATGTGGCAAGATCCGTCAGAGCACCCCAACCCTTTTCTTTAAAATTCTGAATGATTCTGCTGACTGCAAGGCCGCCGTCAATACCAGATGCCACAATCTCCGCTCCGGCCATGATGGTGCAGATCGTACGTAACACCTTATTGGTCTTTTTAACAGCATCCATAGTTTCGTTGACCATTTTAAAAGTACTGGAGAACGGAATCAGCCCCGTGACAGCCCCATAGTAGTCGCCTTTAAGCAGAGAGAGGCCCGCGCCGACCAGTTTCAGTCCCCACATGGCAGGACAGAACATACATGCCACGTCCACCGCCAGTTTCACAAAATCCATGAAGATGTCCATGCCTGTACGCTGGCTCTCGCTCACCTCAGGGTAACCGTCCTTGCAGTCAAAACCTGACTGTTGGAATTTCAAGGCGTCGATTATGATGTAATCCTTGCCGATCACCATGCCGGAGTCTCCCACTATCAGATAGAGACTTTCCAGTGCGATAGCGGACACCCGCTTGTCATGTACCTCCTGGAACGTTACTTTGGGCATCACCTCTTCTTCCTTGCCCAGACCGATCAGAGAGCCCACCGAGTCTACAATATGAAAAGGAGACTTCAGCTCGTTTACAAATCCGTCTACAAAATTCCCTCCCACCGTGGACAGCAGATCCGTAACCGGATCATAGGGTTTAAAGGAGCCTTTATCCTTTTGGTATGCATCACTCCCCGCCTCCTGCTGACTCTTAAATTTCTCCATGTTCTCAGAGAACTTTTCGTCAAACCATGCGGTAGGCCGGTCCTCCCCTTCGGGCGTCTCCCGGGCCTGGATCGCCAATACCCCCCGGGCTACAATATTGATATCACCCGAGGCGGCAATGTCGATTCCCTCCGTATCCGAGAAAGTGATCTTGACCTGATTGCCGCCCTGCCCGTCATATTCCTGCCGGTTTCCCGTCAAGTCGATGCCGTCCGCCTTGAGCTTGATCATGCGATTGTACGCGGTAAGGCTGGGCTCGTCCGGCTTGGCAAAATCCGGGCGGGAAGTATCCATGTGCCTGCTCCCCAGGGCCACAATCTCTCCGCTGTTATCAAAGTAACAAAATACCGTGTCCTTCTCGTCCGGCATGGCATAGATATCATTTCCCAGAACACTGGCATAGGGAATCCAGCGCCCCCCTCCGGGCCCGCCGTCAAACTTAACCTTTATATCCGTACCGGAAACTTCCAGCACTTCGCCGGTGAGTACGCCGGTATAGGAGGTATCGCCACTGCCACTGCCATTCCTGCTGCCGCCCGCATAAGATTCCTCCATGGCGGGCACAGCTCCGTCCACATAGGACAGGAGCACATGGTTGTAGAGCAGGCCCCGGTCCGAGCATATATCGCTCTGTACCACTACCTGGTCAGCCGGGCGGCCTTTTACATGGCAGCCGCTCCCGGCGGTGATGTCCCCGGTGACCCCTCCGATCTGCAAAAATTCATAGACGGAGGCATCCTTCACGGTGTTCAGTTTCACATTCAGATAGGCTCCGATATCCTTTTTTTGATACACCCCCGCAAGCTGCAACGGCTTTACGGAAAAAGGAACCGCGCCTATGGCGATCGTCATCCCCGAGGAGCTGACGTCCGTAAAAAGCAGAAGCCCGCACTGATTGGCGATCCGGCGCAGGAACTGCCAGTCCGTCTCCCCCTTCTGGGCCACCATCTCAGGCAAAGGCACATCCTGCTTTACAAGCAAAGTCGCGGAGTAGGCCTCCAATACGGTTTCAGCCACCTGTTTCAGGGTCTTCTCCTCGGATTGGAAGGTTCTGTCCATGGGGGTTTTGTCAGCCAGACAAGCCAGGCTCCTGGCCTCCAACTGTAACTGCGTATATCGGTTTCCCTTAAGCGCGCCGGCACCGGAGCATATACCCGCGAAGACCGTCTGCCCTTTTGGGGTGAGAACACGGATCGTCTGACCCTCCAGCCTCTCGGCCACATCTTCCCCCGCCTCTTCCCCAAGGATCAGCGTGAGGGACAGGCTGCCGTATTCATTGGCGTAATTCTTAATATGCAGTTCTCTTATGGCCTTGTACTTAACCGGTATGTCTATAAGTATCCGACCCAATTCCAACGTTTCCGCACCGTCCATAACTTTTACCTCCCCATTCTGTGCAGGGCTCTTCCGATCAGAAACACCACTGCCGCATAGATCACAAGTATGCCTGCGAACACCGCCAGCTGCACGAATTTGTATAGCTTTTTATGCTCTTCATACCGTTCCTCAGAGAACATGAGCAATATTTTCTCTCCCTCTGCCCCGTATTTTTCAAGAGAGGACGCCAGCAGTTGTTCCTCCTGGCTCTGGATGTCCTTTACCAGCCCCAGCGGCAGTTGTACCTTGCCGGCTAACCTGTATTGCCAATAATATGCATCGTCCAGATAGGCCGCCACATAGTTTCCGTCAGGGAGCCTGACCAGATAATAACGGTTATAAATATATGCTTTGGTCAGCGGACGGGTGGTGGAATAAGTCGGCCACTGCCTGCCGCTGCTCACCGGATTGCCTCTCCGGCGGTAAGTATTGTCGGTTTTGTCGCTGGCACTCCTGAGTTTATAAGCATTCAGCGGAATGACGGAGTCAGTCTCAAAGGTAATATAATACATACTTTTGGATACCCTGAGCTGTTCCGTATTCTCAAGAACGGAAACACCTTCCCCTGCGGGATAGCCCGCCATCTGCCCGTAATCATATTCCAGATCGTCCAGCTCCGCTTTCCCCACTCTGCCGCAGAACAGGTTCAGCACCAGATTGGAAGGGAAAACGCACAGCAGATACAGATCCGCAAAAAAGACGATCACGGAAAGAACCGTTACAAAATTTTTTAGATTGAAAATACTCCGCATTCCTTTTCTCCTCTCCATATATAACGCCGACTTGCCTTGAGGATTGCCCGATTTATCTTTTCTCCGTCTCCACCGGAATATAGTCCATACCCCACATTCCCCGCCGCAGCATAGCTTCCGCCAATTCCAGAGATACCAGAACCATGGTCTCTATAGTCCCCTCCACCATCAGGATGGGATACCCCCGCAGCCTGCTTTCCACCACCACCGGATGTTTTACCAAGCCTGTGGGATACCTTACCGTCTGCTCACTGAGACAGCTCACTCTGGGAATCCAGAGCCACCAATAGAGCAGCGCCTCCGGGTCCTCCACCTCGTGAGGATAACAGCGTATACCCTTACATTTCATCTTGGGGTCAAAGGCCCGGAGCAGCTTTTTGAGCCTGTCGGACACCAGAAACGCAGGGGCATACAGAATATCCGGCTTCTCCAGCTCCTGCGAATTGTCAAAATATGTCACGACCATATTCTGTACTGCGTCAAACTCTTTTTTCGACGCATCGTCCCGATAGAGGGAGCCATCCAGTTTTTCCGGCGCTATCACATTGGAGAGCGCTTTATCCTGGGATATCATAAAATATTTCATTCGTATACCTCTTGCGTGATTAATTACCCTTACCCATCAATGCTGCGTTATTTACTTCCCAACATCCCATTTACGTTTCAAACTGTTGGCAGTCCACGAACATATCGTCCCTGATCTCCGTCTCCGTCCAGTCCACCGCCTCCAACAGACTCCATTTGAATGAGGCTGGGATATAATAAGGTGCCTGAGGCATAAGAAGACATCCCTTAAAGCGCACTCCCCGCAGACGACCGGACAAAAAGGAACTTCCCATAAGTTCCGCTCCCTCAAACACACAATCCTCAAACACGCACCCAATAAATCGCACATTATGCAGCTTCGTCCCCGTGAAATCCACCTTTTGAAACACGCATTCCCGAAATACGCTGTCGTCCAGCTCTCTGGAGCCAAACTGTTTGTTCTCATAGTGCAGCCCCTTGAATCTGCGAAAGGTGAGGTCCGTCCTGTCATCACACAGGAACAGATCCACATCCCCTTTTATCTCCAACAGAGGATACTGCCAGTCCATGTACTCACCATAGGAAACAGAAAAACCCTCCATGCCGGAAAGTCGGTTCCATATGCCTCTGTACTCCAGCCCCCGCAGCATATATTTCATGGTCATCGCCAGCTGCCGCAGGGGGATGGACACGGCCTCCGCCTCATAGGATCTGCGCTCCGGCAGACGTACATAACGGCCCATGGACTGCTGCCGGGTGTTTTCCTCCAGCTCCTCCCGAAAAACTTCCCAGTCCGGGAGCATCCACTCCCCGCTCAGCTCGCAGCTCATAAGAGGCTTTTCCAGAAAGGGCAGGGTTTCATATGCCTCCGCCAGCAATACGGGCTTACCCTGGCGCAGAGAAGTCCTTAAAAATGACAGGCACAGCCAACTCGCCGGAGGAATACTTCCTCTGTCCTGATGTTCCAGGAGCAAGCCTAAAAATGCCTCCAGCGGAGACAGAAACGCCTCTGTCGCCCGCTCCATATCCCCGGCCAGCTTTGCGGCGGAATTATCCACCAGTTTCCGAAGAGCGGGGATATAACATTTTTCTCTGAAAACCTCCCTGAAATTGATCTCTTCCATCCTTACCTCATTCCTGCGTAATTGTAGTTGGCGTACCGACTGAGGCTACACCCGTCTACTACACAATCTTTAGATCATGACAATGTTGCTGCCCGTGGCGCTGATGCCCTCTTTCCTGATATTGATGTGGGCCTCCGCCGTTCCCAGCACCACCTCGTTCTCCGCCAGGATCTTGATGGTGTCACCGGCCGAGATGTTCACATTGGTGCCGGAGGTCACATTGATATTGGCATCGGAGATAATGGATATGCCGTCCGCGTCAGAAAGCTTTATGTAGATCTTCTGATCCTTACAGGTGATCACCAGGCCGTCCGCCGTCATCAGGATCTCTTTTCCGTTTACACCGCTCCACGCTTTATCTTTCACATTGTCCCGAGCGTTCTTTGCCACCGCCCCGGCGGCAAAGGCCTCCCCTTCGTCCCCGGAGGGGAAGAACACCCTCACCTCGTCATTCTCGGCGGGCATACTGTACCAGCCGCTGCCGTCCTGGGAAGAATAGGCTGTAGAATAGGGGAACCAGCAATCCCCTCCCTCGTCATAAGAACTGTCCACCGACGCGAAATGAACCTGCACCTTGTCGGCCTCCACCTTTTTCACAATCCCCTTGAGCATCCTTCCCGAAACACCGGCGTTTGCCGTGGACGGCACGGAGAATCCGGTGGGGGAGCTGAAATCATAAGTGCATTCCAACAGTCCGTCCACCAGGTCAGCCTGCATGGATTTGATGCGGTAGCTTTTGCCATTCAGCACCAGGCTGTCTCCCAGATAGGCATAGGCGTAAGTGTGTGTGCTCTGAGACATGCCGCCGTTTCCCTGCACATCCTTGGAGGAACCGAAAGATACCGTTTCCACCTGCACGGTCCTGCCCTCCGGCGGAATCCCTATATATATCTGAGGCTTGGGAGACAGAATATTGACACTGGCGGGCGCTCCCAGCCGGGAGGCCATACGGATCGTAAACTCCCAGTCCGTTTCGTCACACTGGATGATGAAGTTTTTTACAGGCTTATCTGTGGCCAGCACCTGAACGCTTCCCCTGTTTCCCAGCAGCTTATTCAACAGCTGTTCATGGGTCTGCGTGGTATTCTGATAGGTTTGATTTCTCTTCTGTCTGTCCAGTTTCCCGCTGGACGTGATACCGTCCACGATCAGAGAGGCATAGCTGTTGCCCTCCTCCATGGATATCTTTTGAACATTACCGTAAAACAACACAGAGGGCTGTCCCGCCGCCTTGGCCTGTATCTTCAGCGCGAACCTCTCGTCGACACGCTGGATAATATCCCTGGCCTGCTCCTCCGTCATCTCCCCTTCGATATGACAATAACCGTGGTCATTCACCGTATGACGTATCTGAAGTTTCCCGATCTTGTGAAAGGGTATTCCCATGATCTCTATATTTTCATATGTGATGGTATCCATGCTTTTGTTTCCTCCTTATCAGAGTTCCGCATGTTCCCTGCAAGTGCCCAAAGCCGGTGCTCCGTGTCCGGCCTCCCCGGCGTCCGGCCACGGATTAGGGCACTCTATGGGAACATGCTGTCTAAATCAGCGTTCCGCATGTCAGCAATTCTCAGTCAACCCCTGCGACTCGGATCGACTTAGCGATCTCCTCCGTAAGAGGCGCCAGCCGCTTGCTCAGTTTCTGGTCAAAAGAAAGAGTTCCCATAAGCATCTTTCCCTCCACGCAGACCAGAAACATGTTCATATAGATAACGCCGTCTATGGCATTGGAAAGCAGCTTAAACAGCACCATCTTCCCCTCCTCCCGGTCCAGTTTTTCCTCTCCGAGAAAACGCATCTTGGGTCCCACACGTTCCATCATATAGCGGACATTTTCAGCCGCCTCATACAGCAGTTCCTCCGGTACTTCATGAGTGGTCCAATTCAGCGCCAGAGCGAAGTCCAGGTAAGAATTGCTGTACACATACTGGGGACTGTTTCCCATAAAGTACACCCGCTCTATTTCTTCCCTGGTCCGGGAAGTAAAATCCCCGGGCAGGCGCATAGTGATCCTGCCGTCCAGCAGAACCATATCCTCAAAGCGCACCGGAATATGGAATACGGATACCTCCCCGTCATAGATTGACTGCTCCAATTCCGCTTTGATGACCTTTTCGGAGTGGCGTTCCCTCTCGTTTTTCTCCATCTGCTTTCTCGCCTGCAATATGGCCTCGTCTGTATATATCATCCTTACCTCTCTTTCTACTCCGTTTCTTTCGGGGCAATGGTCATTCCCAACAGGGGCAGTATTCCTCCCGCCATGACCCGGCTTTCAAATTCCGCCATGGTCTGCACCGCTTCTCCCATACCCTCCGGCAAATTATAGAACGCAAACTTGTCACCCTCCACTGCATTGCAAGTCACATAGCGCACCATATTAGAGGCAGCATACATCAACATACCTGTGCCCGCCGCCCGCATCTTTCCGGCGATGTCTTCTACCTCCATCTCCACACGGCAGCCCTCCCGGATCAGATAATCGGCAATCCCGCAGGACATCATGCCATAAGGATTGCTTAAAAATCCGCAAGGTTCCAGAGCATGGACAACATCTGCAAAGGGCGGCGTCTCTTCTCCCTTCAGCAGCTTACAGGCATTGTAGGCAGCCACCGCGCCTCCCCCCGCCTGGGCCACTGTAAAGTTTCCCACCTTAAACCCGTCCATAAGCCCCTGGCTGACAATCATGCCGGCACTGTCCAGAAACGGTCCGGCAAAGGGAATGGCCAGGTTGTGGGCGTAGTTCTCAGCCATCAGTGCCAGCGGACAGGAGATCGCCTGCATCCACGAAGGGCCATAGGAGCCGGGCAGACTGCCTGCCACGGAACTGCAAATCTGGGCCGCAGCGTTTGCCGCAGCGGCCGCGGCCGTGGCTGCCATACACATCTGTGCCTCTTGAACCGCCTGCTGCCCGGGTTCGCCGGTAGAGGCGATTCTCTCCATGGCCGCCTGTAACACCGCATCCGTCTCCTCTTTCACCGGATCAGGCTTATCCTCCGGTGTCTCTTCGTCCTGGTCCTCTTTCTGCTGCGCCTGATCCTCCTGGGGATATTCATCCAATGGTACCAGCGTGATTATCCCGCCATACCGGCAGGTCAGACAACTCTTCATCAGCAGCGCCGGCGCGCCCTCCAGTATATTCCGATCGTTGGTTTCCTCCCAGACCTCATCGGTTTTGGGCTTGCAGTCGAAACTCATGATACCCGTTTTTTCCAGTAAATCTGACACCAGACCGCCCAGCAACGCGCCGCCCAGCAATCCTCCCACCAAACCTTTTCGAAACATCCGTTCCGGGTTCTCATCCGAATCACATTTACCGAAATGTATGATATGTTTCCCTGCCAGATGATCGTTGGCATTCAGTAACGGCTCCTGGTCCTCCCCCGCCAGAACCCCATGATCCCTCGGCAGGTTAATATAATTGTCAATGCTTCCATGGGTACAGCGTATACGCATCAGCCGGTGTACATAGCCGTTTTCATTGATATCGCCATCATTGCTGCCGCCTTGTATTACACTGCCATCTACATATTCACTCAACTGTAACCCTCCATTTCTTCCTGTGCTGCGCCTCCCGGGGAAGTTCTTCCCCCTGCACCTTTTTCAGTATATCCGCCAGCCCCCTGTAGAGTTGGTGATTGTCTTCCCCTGTTTCCCCGGCGCTCCTGCGTCTAAGATAGGCTCTCAGCACCTCCGGGCTTATGGGTCTGCCCTGTTCCAGAATCTGCATACAGAACAGAGCATCAAAGTCCGTAATGCCTGGATTCTCCAACATCTGCACAGCAAAGCTCTCCGTTATCTCCGGGGACAGCGTACTGCCGCCCGGAGAGGCATAGGGCGCATGTACCTTGTTTAATGTGTCATAAATTGTATCCCTGTCTTCAAAATTCCTGTACTGATACCTGAGCGCTGCTCCCTCCTGCAGGGTAAAGCGGCACAGTTCCAGCTCACCCCTGCCCATCCGGGTCTGCTCCGAGAATATGAGTTCCGCCTCTCTATATATGTAGTTGGAATCCCGCGTCTCATCGGAAAATTTCAGTTTCAGCACCGTAAGCTCATTGGTGGGATGGTAAACCGCCATCATAGGTTCCTTCAGCAGATACGGTCGGTTCTCATACAACAATATCCCTCTGTCCAGAATGATGGTGTCCCTGGCAGCCGTAAGTCCGCAGCCTGACAGTATCCCGTCTCCATATCCCCTGTATAGATATTCCTGAAACAAAAAAGTGTAGTCCGATAATGCCTCCAGCATCCCCCGCCGCAGCAGGTGAGCGTCCTGAAACAAAGGAATAGCCTGTACTTGCATGTTAATCTCCTTTCCGGAAAATGCCGTTTACTTCGTACCGTCAAAGAAATTGGTCAGCCAGCTATCCGTCTCAAACAGGAAGAAATGATCCGGCCCCAGCATCAGCTGTTCTTCTTTTCTCAGCACCGGCACCACCAGGAATCCCCATCTCTCCTCATTTCCCAACACAAAGAACTTCAATTCTCTGTTGACAATGGTGTCCAGATCGCCCTGCAGGATCTCCCCCTGATACTTATCCAGTACATCTTCCGCCTCCACAGCCACAAAATCCTCGGAGTTCACCGAATAGTTGTATTTATATCTGACATGACCGTCAGTATCTTTCAGGTACAGCTGCATAGTCAGGTCCGCCATATTTCTGGAGATAAAACCCCGGATATTCTTCCGATCCAGGCTCTGGATCAGTACTTTTTCCTCCCCAGTGTGGGTCGCCGCCGTTATGACATAAGGGAAAACGGCATGTTCATTGACGATGTGTATGTCCGCGTATCCGAATTTTCTGTCCTTGATATATTTTATAGCTCCGTCCAGACACATAAGTTTCAACTCATGCTCATCCGTCCCCTGCTGTTCCCTTTTGGAAGACTGGATGATCTTGCCGGGAATAAACTCTTTAAGCGCCTCCCGAAACAGGGCGATCTTGCATGACTGTCCTGTGAGCCGGATGATGGAGTACTCCTGTAGTTCCCCGCTCTCGTAGGCGTTTTCTATAAACTTCCTGACGATCCCGTAGATATCCGACTGCAACAATCGGTTCAACAGATTGACGCTGAAATATACAGTTGGAATATCCTTTAAAACCTTAAGCAGATTCCCCTCCCGTACCGACAGCTTGAACCGGTCCGCCACCAGACACTTTGTTGCAGTCTCCCGGATCGGAACGCCGGACACCACAATTCGCAGGATCTCCTCTTTTCCGTAAAAAGTTTTCTTGATTTCCTCCGCCAGTTGAAACAAATAGTAAAAGTTGTTTTTTACCGCATAATATTCGCTGTTGCTCCTGTGCTCATATTCCCGGAAACGGGTGGGGATCACTGCCTCCGCCCGCTGGTATTCCTCCTCCAGCAGGCAGTAGACGCCTTCTGTCCCCACCTCGTCCACCCGGCGGAACAGATCATCTCCCATATCTCTCACGATCTCCTCCGGCAGATGACCTTGACCGTCACCCAGTTCTCCCGCCAGAGCTATTTTCAGCAGCTCCATGATACGGTAAGTCAGGTTGTTGCCTCCGAAGTCCGTGTCCCCGTTCTCATAGGCCGTGGCAATATCGATCCGATAGGAAACCCTCTGGTTCTGGATGGAAAAACGGCAGGAGGACAGGTCTGTAGTTCCTCCTCCGCAGTCGATGATCAGAGCACGAAGTTCCTCTCTTTCCCGGTACTTTCCCTCCTTGATCCGCTCTGATATGGAGTTGTACAGCACAGCCACTCCCTCGTCCAGCATGTTCTCCCGCTCGATCTTATACGCGGGAAGGATCTCCTGGTACAGATCCGCAAATAGTTTTTTCTGTTTTACAGGAGCCGATATATGCAGATCGGTAAAACGGCATTTAAACCGCTGGGTAGCACAGGAGATCACGTACTCCAGAAAAGCTTTTATGACCTGCTTTCGTTTCACAAAGCAGCGGTGCCCTTCCCGGTCTACCAGCTCCTCCTCCTTGTCCGGATCGCTGATCCACCTCTTTATGTCATAGAATACGCAGAACCCCTCATCTATATAACTCATGCGAAACAGCCGGGAGGCCTGATGCCCAAACACATAATAAATCTGGTCCCCCTCTATCCCGGTGATCCCCACCACCGAGGGGAGAACCGGCACCTCTCGGCCTCCTTGCTCCTCCCCACTGCGCCAGGTCACATAGTTCACATCATTATCTCGGAGCATTTCCCGCACGGGGTCCCCTTCCAATCTCTCCAGATACCCGGAGTCCAGATAGGTTCCCGCCGTGGTGTTGGTGGTGCCAAAATCAATGGCCAGCGGCATATGTATCTCCAAAAGTTCCCTGACCTGAAAGTCCATCACCGGCACGATATAGAGGCTTAAATGTTCCGGCAGGGTATCGTAATCCGACTCATACAGCCGGTAAAGCCATTCGGACAGCGAGCGGTCCATACAATACAGCTGATAACTCTTGACGGAGGACTCCCTGCACTGTATATTCGCCGACTTGGTCAGATACAGGCAGTCCCTCTCCTCCCCCGACTGCTCCACCTGAAATATGGCACAGATATGACCGCCGCTGACCAGCAGGGCGTTGGTACCCACGATCTCCGGCCGGTATCCGATGGTAAAGTGATCGAAATAATCCACTGCCAGACCGTCATAGACCACGATCTTGGCACAGCCCTTTATAACCTGGGGAATGGCGTGAATCACCGCCGTTTGTAAAAGCCCCTCCAGTCGCCGGATTCCCTCCTCATCCTGCCTGCGAATATATAGATTTTCCTTTCTTCCCCGAAACCGCAGGATCTGCCGTATCAACTCTTCCTTATCCAACGGTGCCTGAATGCCGTTGAGTATCTGTTCCTTCCAACATATATCCCGCAGCTGATAGGTTGTCATCCGCTCCAATTCTTCTCTGGTATAGCATCCAAGGGGTTTTTCCTGTCGGTTCTCCCTGTTTAATGTGTATGTATATCTGTCCATATATGCACATGTCCTTTTCTCAGTATATGGCGATCTCGTCTAAGCGCATGGCATCGTCCACGCCTATTATGCCGAAATGATACTGCCAGAAAACGCGGAGTTCGTAGTTTAGGGGAAGAAACACATCCTGAACAAAGTTAAGGTTTTCCTCCCTTTTCCGCGTTTTTCCGCCTTCCAGATACAATAATATCTTCCTGCGGTCCTCCCGGAGCTGATAGAGTACTGCCTCTGGAAACATTACTTTTACCGCCCTGCGAAAGACCATAAGCGATGAGCCTGTCTGCATCTGAGTCAGCGCCAGCGCGGCCAGCCGATTGCGCGCTTCCATAGGCATCTCCCGGAACACCTCCGCTGCCTCCTTCCAGTAGATGCCCTGCTCCAGTTCCTGCCGTATCTTTTTGATATAAATATCCCTTTTAGACAGGCCCTGGCGCAGATCCGTGTAAAGCAGCGTGTGCAACGCCGCATCCGTCAGATATTCCCCGAAATCGGACGGCGTTTCCTCTTCCCATGCCAATAGATCTTGAAAAATACCGGCAAAACGCACAAAAAGATTTAATTCAATCCTCCCCTCCGGTACCTGCGTCTCATTCAGGCAGGAAAAGGACTGCTCATAAAAAGGACTGTATTCCCGGGCCTGGCAAAAGAACAGTTCCTTTTCCTCTTTTCCCTGCTCCTGGGCCCGCAATGCGATATCCCATAAAAAGTTCACGTTAACTCTCCTTGTCCAGCCTGCCTACGCACAGGTACTCGGGAAAAATCTTTTGTACCTGTGTCACAAAAAAGCTCATGATATCCTCACTCAGGTAACTCTCTCCGAATGTGGGCACAAAGTGGAGCAGCAGCGTCCCTCCTGCCTCTCCCACCCGTATCTCATCCCGTACAAAACCGTCCATATTGTAGTTGGCCCCTTCCCATCTCTCAGGAGGTTGTCCGCAAATCTCCACCCCCTTGAAGGTAATATATCCGTCATAATTAAAAGCCTCTATCAGACGCGCCATCTCTCCCCGGGTCTTGATACTTCTGCGGTATAACTCCGTGAGTTCTCCCGAAAAACTGTCCTTGCAGCGATTTCCCAGAACAGGGTAATCATAATGCCCTTTCTCCTCCTCCCTGCCTATCCGATACAGCTCCCACTCGTAGGGAGCGTCCAGGGTGCAGGTGATCAGCAGATCCCCATCCACGCGGCGGACATTGGTAATCTCCACATCCGTATCCGCCACCAGATACTCATAATCCGGGTTCAGTCGGTGGGCAAATATGCGGTGTTCATAGTTGATCTTGTCGATACAGGGCTCGGGATAGGTACTTGTCTTTTCCCTTACTTTTTTCAGGTTCCACAGGGGAATCCTGTCATATTGCACTATATCCGCGTACTCTTCAAAATCCACCTGGATCTCCAGGATGGTGTCCTTCTCCGGTATCTTTTCCGCCGTCAGCAGATACACATCCAGCATCTTCATCAGATACGCCTCACACACGGTGGTCCAGGGCCGGCTGTTGGCGGCAAATATGTAATACAGCTCCTTGATCCGATCCAGATAGTTCCTGCCGCGCCGCAGCGTAAACATTGCACGATACTGCCGCTTATCCGTGCAGATCACTCCGGAAAATTCCCTGTTTTCACTGAGCAGCCGATAGATTGCCGATGCCTTGACCGGCAAAAATACCGTGTACAGCAGAACGGATTCCCCCGCCTTTACGGCCTCATTTACCGCCTTGGCAGAGATCTCCCGTTTCCCCGGGTCCTCCTCCCGCAGGGGATACAGAAAAGTATCCGTAGCGTCATAGCTTTTTTTGTCCGTCAGCCCCATATAGACCGCGTAACTGCCCTGCCCAGGAATGCTTTCCCGCAATATCTTCTCCTCCAGCCGGTCGTATGTTTTCTGGTTATACCGATAGAGTTCCAAAAGCAGCTTTCCCACGATCTCCTTGTAGGCCGCCCGATCCTCCAGAGGAGCTATCTCCATCATGCGTGTCCGAATATATTGTTCCATGTCAAAGCCGCCGGTATCCACTCCCTCACCTCCCATATCAGTTTTATCAGGCACTGGCGCCGCGAACCGTTGGTTCTCAGATGTCGTGTTTTGGCATCCAAAGTACTGCTACGGTAAGGATGGAGCAGGAGTGGGAACGGGAGGCAGGCTCTCCTCTTTGATACTCAGCAGTTCCATTTTCCGGCTGATCTCCGCCAGTTTGTCCTCTTCTTTCATGGCCGCGTATATATCCTTGGCCAGCAGATAGTACTTTTTCGCGCTGTTGTAATCCCCCGCGGCGGACAGTACTTCCGCCTGTCTGAGATACCCCTCCGCCTCCTTCTCCAACTCTTCCTTCTCCGCCAGTTTCTGCTCTACAATATCCATTTTCCCGGTTAAGACCTCCTGCTGGACCTGGTCCTGCAACTGCCGGAATTTCTGCAGCGCCGATGCGTAATACACCTTTGCGCTCTCATAATCTCCCTGGGCGTATGCCGTATCCCCCTGGGCAAGCAGACTGTTACCCGCATCCTCCTGAGTAAGCTGCTTTCTGCGAGCCTCATCCTCCTCCTGACGCAGCTCCCGCTGGGCCTGGTACAGATTATCCAGCGCTTCCATGGCATCGGACCGACCGTTGTCAAAGTAGATCTTCGATGCCAATGCCTTGGCCTCCAGATACTTCTCCTCTGCCCTGTCATATTGGAGATTTTCCGTCAAAGAATCTCCCAGATAGATCAGGTCGTATACGGAGATGTAAGAGGCTGTGAGTTCCAGCCGCCGCCCGATATAGTCCGCCCCCAGCCTGTCCACATATTCCGCGCGCTTGGATGCCTCCAGAAACGCTTCCTGAGCCTCAATATATTTTCCCTCCTCCAGTAACTGCTGGCCCCGCAGAACTGCCTCCACCAATTTCATGAGATCGCCCAGCTCGGCTTTCATCTGCTGATCCTTCAGTTCGTCCGCCAGTTCAAAAGCGGCCTCGCAGTTTTCCTGAGCCTTGGTATAATTGTCCATCTGTATGTATTCAATGGTGTCCGTATACCCCAGTTCCATCCGTTCCTGCTTTTCCAGCCGTTTGTTATGGCGTATCAGGAGCAGTACAGTCAGAGTGCCCGCCGCCAGGATCACGGGAATCATCAGCAGCAGAACACGGCGTATTTTCCTCTTTTTACCCGGGTCGGCAAACAGCTTGTTAAAATAGATCACGGCCAGAGTATATTTATCGAGGTCCTCCGGTTGTCTGGACAACAGCATATCCTCTATACTGTTTACCGTCTCCGCAGGATCTTTTCCGGCCTCTGCCACCACGTCCCGTATCTCGCCCTCGTCCACATGTTCCCAGACGCCCCTGGTGTACAGGGTAAGCACATCAGAATCGGTCAGTTTGATCTTTTTCGACACCACAGGATGAAAATCCTTCTCCTGTCCCAGATAGGCGTAAAGGTTGTTTCTCTCAATATGGGCCGCCACCTTGTCCCGGGAAACTCTTTCCTCTTTCACCATGTCCAGTGTAAGGGATTGATCCGTGGTGCCATGACACAGAAATCCGTCACGGTACAACCGCAGCCGTATATTGCCCGCCTGTCCATATCGCAGTTTTACATAATTTGTCAGCACAACGATCACTGAGGCTTTCAGCCGGGTCTTGCTCTTTGCCTCCAACAGAGCCTTATTGGCGGCTCTCAGACAGCGTTTTACGGTGCGCCGGCTCATGGAAGGCGCCTCCAAAAATGCGGAAGTGGCGGCAGTCACGGCCAGCCGGGCGCTCAAAGCCTCCAGTTGATCGTCAATTCCGTCCGCTATGACATAACAGGCACAATCGTCCAGTTCCACATAGCCGAAATAGTCCGTATTCTTGATATCATGGCTTGCCTCGGAGGTGAAGGCTGTCAAAAACTCCGAATTCTGCTTTCTCATCGGGTCACTCCAATCAGGATCACACTGGCGTTATCTTTATTCTCACCTACGCCTCGATTCACCTTCTCTACGATTCGCAGCGCCTTTTCCTGGCAATTTCCCCGTTCCCGCAAGACCTCTTCTACCTGGCGAAAACCCAGGTATTCATAGATTCCATCGCTCATCAGCACCAGGATATCGCCTTTTTGCAGCTGCACAGGCGCGTCAAAAAATTCTATATCCCTGAAACCGTCCTGCCCCAGATAGTTATAAAGTCTCTGATTCTCAAGCAGGGACAAGGTATCCTGACGGGACAGTTTCCCTTCCCGAAATCTCTTCTCCGCCATGACTGCCACTGTGTGCCCTGCCGATACGGGGACCAGAGTCCCCTCTCTGAATACGCCTATCTTCACGTTTCCCACCAGGGCATAATACAGATATCCTCTGCGGATCAGTGCGCAGCCCACGCTGGCCGAGCCGCGGTTCTCGTCTCCCAATACCTTAAGAATCTCCCTGTTCGCGCACTGAAAGGCCTTTCGAAAGTAATACTGGGGATTGTTGAAGGCGTTGTAATCTCCGAAAATATCCCGAAAAGTATCCACCGCCGTCCGGGCGGCGATTCTGCCCCCATAGGCCTTGCCTGCTCCGTCCGCCAAAACCGCCATCATTCCGGCATCGGTGCTCATACAGGCCATCTGATCCTCCTGCACCTCCCTGCTGCCAATGGTCATGCAAGTTCCCACATCGGGCTGCTGACTGCCTCTCTCCCGGCCGGTACATAGCTTTATGACCTCCAGCATCAAGATCAGCACTGCCAAAACCGCGATCCAGCAATATATTTCACCCATTAGGTTTATCTCCCCACATAAAATGATTGCCGCAGAAAGGCAGGAACGCGAATACGGACCGCCCCATCTCAATCTTGTCATAAGGACTTAATGTCATGGGAGTATAGACTGCATTCTCATTCAGGTAGACCAGGCCGTTGGAATCCCCCGGCAGCAGCACCGTCTCCTTTTTCTTGGGATCAAACACCACCACGGCATGATTTCTTCTGGATATCTCGTTGTCTCCCAGAATCTGTATGTCCATGTCATCCGCCCGGCCGATAAAGTTTTTGCCGTTTACAATCTTATAATCCTTGCCCTGTCTGGGACCGGAGATGCACACCAGCCATCCGCACACCGGCTTTATGTCATCTTTGAAGATCTGCTCCTCCAGATCCACCTCTGTCCTCTCGGTCTCTTTCTTTTCCTGCGTCTGTGTCTCCACATTGCAGTAAGGGCACACCGTTCCATAGCGTTTCTTGCTAAAGAGGTGTCCGTTCTGGCATCTGATCAAATTAGATTCTCCCATTTCCTATACCGTCCTTGTGTCTTTTCTGTGTTTTATAATATCAGCAGCCGGGCCAAAGCGATGCAGATAATATCGCCCTTTTCCAGCCTGCAGGGTTTCCCGTAAGCCAGTTTATATTTTTTACCGTCTTGCTTTTGTATGCTGACACCGTTTTTCTCAGAGATATCTTCAATAAACCAACTGTCGCCGGAATAGTTGAGTACGGCGTGCTCCATGTCGACCATACTGGCGTAAACGCTGCTGTCCAGATTCACCGTCACATGATTCTCTCCCACATCTCTTCCGATGACGATACCGTTTTTGCCGTAGATATTCCAGGAGGCCAGCCTGTCGTTATCCTCCCCCAGAAGTACCAGTTCCGTCAGTGCGGTATGGGGCAGGGTGTCCCGATAGGTGAGCCGGTTACCCTGGTTTTCTTCCGAAACCTCCCCTTTTCTCAATGCCAGCGCCGCATGAAAAACTGAAAATACCATGACCACAAATATCCACAGGCCGCCGGCATCCGTCCCAAAAGCCAGCAGTAACGCAATAGCCATAGAAAGCAGCGCGATCAACCAGTTTATCACTTTTCTCATAGCCGTTGTTCTCATCTTTTTATCCCCATAAATCTCTCAAACATCTCTGTGGTATCCAGCGGGTTTTCACTCTTTTGCCCGGATTTTCCCTGGCTGGTCTTATCTCCCTGATTGGTCCCATATCCGAACATATTGTCAAATCGGCGAAAGATGTCTTGATAATTCACCCCCGGCTTTTCTGCTCCGGTTTTTGTCTTGCTGTTTTCCGCGTCATATTTCTTTCTCTTCTCCGGATCTCCCAACACGCCGTATGCCTCGTTAATCTCCCGGAATTTCCTCTCGCACCCGCTGTCGCCGGGATGGGCGTCCGGGTGGTACTTCTTAGCCATCCTGCGATACGCAGATTTGATCTCTTCCTCAGAGGCCCCCGGTGTAACTCCTATGACTTTGTAATAATCCTGCGCCATGCTCCCCTGCCCTCCTTAACCCTACTCCAAAGGGTTCCTGTGCAATTTGCGCAGAAATCCTTTGGAGTAAAAATAATCGGCAAAGGGCGCATCTTTGAAGATACGCCCTTTTTTGATATCAGGTATCAGGCGCCTACGTATCCGCCGTCAATAGAAACCAGATTCAGTTTATCCTTTTTCTGCTTGATCAAAATGCTGAAAGTGCCCACGCCGTCCTTATTGCCAAAGTCCTCCTTGTAGTCAACAACAAAGGCTCTGGGGAAAGTGTACTTTCTCTCCACCACGCCGGCCTCCACGATCTCCACCGTCACCTGCCGGTAAGCCGCGGCATTCTCCGCCGGAACCATGGACCACACTGCCAACTGTCTGGTGCTGTCAAAAGGATCTCCGTCCGTTGCCACCAGGATCTTGCCGGATATCTCCAGAGCGCAGCCCACATCTTTGGTTCTGGCATTGGAATCCAGGGGGATCTCCGTGCGGAATTTCACTTTTCTAACGCATTCCTTCGAGACTTCAAAACTCTGCTGTCCGTCAATTTTTACGATCAAAGACATACTCTCCACCTCCGTTATCAGTTCCGCGTTCTCTCTCCCGGCACACAAATCCGACGATCCGTATGCGGCCGCTCAAGCATCCGCATACGGATCAGTGCGCCGTACAGAAAGACGCTGTTTAAGTTTCCTACTGTTCAAAACCGCCTTCAATGGCAGTCAACTCCGTCAGGTCTTTCTTCTGCTTTACATGCAGATAAAAAGTACCTACTCCGGTTTCATCGTCCAGTTCCTCGGTGTACTCCATCACAAACGCATTGGGCAGCGTGATCTGACGCACGATCTGGCCTGCAGCCACCACCTCCACTTTCACATTGCGGTAGCAGTCCGCGCTGTCGCTGGGAACGATACTCCACTTGGCCAGGTTCACCGTGGCGTCCTGTGCCTCTGCCCCCAGAGAGAACAGCAACTTGCCCCAAATCTTCAGAGCCGCGCCGTTGTCTGTGGCCCTGGCGTTGGAGTCTGCCGGAATCTCGGAATGAAACTCCACATTGGTTACGCATTTCTCGCTCAGGCTAACCGGACCCGAGCCGTCAATTGTTAATCTGAATCCCATGTCTTTCCCTCCATTTCTGAATTCATTAAAAATTTATAAATCTGAAGCCAAAGGGTTAATTTGGACTTCCAGGTTTCTGGGACTGCCGTTGAAGGTAATTGTCAATTCACATACGCCCTCCGAATCAACGATCTGGTGGCTGAGATTGTCGCCCTCCGTAATGATGGCGTTGATACAATCCTGTTTCTTGACCCATTTGCTCTTCTGGCTCTGTGGATTATCAGAGAAGAACGCCTTTATGTTATCCTCTTTGAAATCACCTGTGGTATATCGCAAAACCCTCTCGATATAAGTGGTAGCCTGGGTCTTATATACCGGTTCATAGGAGGAGCGGGCCGAGTCATAGAGCAGGTTCCTTGCCTTATATACCGAGACATTGGTGATGACCTCTCCGCCTAAGGAGGCATTGTCGGAGCTGAAGATCCACCCGAAATTCTTCTGGTTGATCTGGGCCTTGATATTATTGGTAAATCCGGTAATCTCCTTGGGCATGGTAGTGTAGGCCAGAAGGGAATTGTTCCCCGCCTCAATGTCGAAACGCACGCCGGGCAGTTCCGGGTCCGTCCTTTTTCTGGTCTTTCCAAAGTGATCCTTCAAGAACTCAGGACACTGGCAAGCCGCTCTGAATCCCGCCGCCACATAGGCTCCGCCGATATAGATGCCCTCGATCCAGAGGCGCATGACATCCTCTTTTTCCTTGGACAACTCCACGCCGTTCTCATCCGTCACTTTCATCCTGCTGTCCAGGATCACGCCGGACTTATTCTTGGGAATAACGGTGAAATTGGGCAAAACCGGAATCGCGAATTCACTGTAAGCCTTGCCGATCAGCGGCGCGCACTTTTCGATGGCTTTCTCTATTCCCTCCGCCGCTATGGCGTTGAAGGTGGTTTCCTCTCTGTTTTCAAAGGAGAAGAAGGTTTCCACCCTGTAATCCTTGAACACATCCAGCAGAGTACTGAGGGCCTCCATGCTGTAGGCATTGGTATCCGCCTTGGATACATTTCCCTTAAACCGTTCCCTCTGTATCCTGTTCGCCACGTTCTGGCTCCAGGCTACATTGGGATAGATGGCGTACCAGATCGTGTCGCGGAAATTGTTCTTGCCGTTGGTCGTGTTCAAATAAGTGATCAACCGGGGCAGATAAGAACTCTTCGCCATCATTTCCGGAGAAATATTGGCGATCACCAATGTGGGAACCATGCCCTTGGTCTTCGTCTTGTACTGGTCAAAGAACATCCTGATTCCCAAGAGTTTCTCCAATAAGGGTTTTACTGCTTTGATAAAATTGTCCTTGGAGTTTTTGTAAAATTCCAGATAGCTGTTGTAGTTAGCTACCTCAGTCTCCACATCCACCTGGGTCTGCTGGGTAGAGACAAGCGGACAAAAAGTACGAACCACCAGCCCCTCCACATAGTCGTTGGGAGTGGGGTTGACCGCCTGATAATCCTCCTTGAGTACTTCGATCAGCCCGGTGTTGATATTGTCGTCCCGTATGGCCAAGGCAGTGGTTCCCTCCTTGGGGGCCTCAAGTACTTTCAGTTCCCCTTTGTCACCCAGAGACAGATAACCGGGGACCACGGAGGAATTACTTTTCTGCTGCTCCCCCGTTCCCAGCAACAGCCGGGTCTTAATATCCTCGATGGCCAACGGGAGCATGGCCATCACATTGTTATAATTCTGGCTGGCCTCCTCAAACAGCAGGTTCAGCTTGTCTCCCATATCCAGTTTCTGGGGGTCTCCCTCCTCCAGTTCCATAAATTTCTTGTAGTTGTACTGGATCTCCTTTCTCACCTGCTTGATATCTTCCATAACCTTCTTGGGCGAGATCATCTCCAGCATTTTTTCAAAGCTAAACTCTACATTCAGCAGCCCCTGCGCCTTTCTGGATTGCATAACGGAGAGTATCATATTCTGAAAATTCTCGAAATCATTCAGGTAAATGGGCGTCAGCATGGACTCCGGCAGGCTTTCCGGCTTTTCCAGCGTATACATCACAGACTGTGAATTCGCATCAAAAAACGACCATATAACCGGCTTAAATTTCCGCTCTACCTCCTCGTAACTGTGGCACTCCAGATGCTGATTGATCTCCTTCATCTTGTCATCATCCAGGCTGTCAAGCCCTTTTACATCCCCCACCAGCGTAAGCAGATCCTGCTTATCCGGGTTGATGACGTCCAGAAGAAGTGTTCGGTTGGTCTGGTTAATCGTCTCCATTTTTACCGCTCCTTTTGCATAATATTTTTTGTCCCGCCCCGGCAGCTACTGCCATGCCTCCCCGGGCTTTAAATCCTTGTATTGCAGAGTCAGCTCGCTGATCTCATCCTCAAACGATATATCCAGTTTAGCCTCCAGAGACAGCTGATAGCTCTTATTTTTCATCAATATTTCCCTGCTCTTCATGATCGTGCAGTCGGAGTTGTTGGTCAGAATCAGATTTCGGTTCATCCCCGGCTTAAAAAATATTTGTTTTGCCCCCGGAAATTCTTCTCTGACCTGACACTCCTCCAATATTTCCTGAAGAGACACCACTTTTCCCGCCGGCAGCCGGAAAAGGTTGTAGTATAACGGCGGAATGTCGTAACCCGATTTTGTTCTGGTAATATACAGATTCACTTTTCCCACATAGCTGTACTTGCTGGGCTGGGGCCGCTGCTGTTCAGGAGCAGGCACAGGTTTTTCCCGTCTCAAGCGCAGAATAATGAACAGTATGACAAGTAAGACTGCCAGCAGCAAAATGCCTGCCGCCACCGGGCCTACAGGAAATTTCGGCGGCTGGGGCTCCTCCACGGGAACCGAAGGAGGCGGAGCCAGAGTGACCACGGCACCCTCCCCCCGGGTCACATTTACCGGCAGTTGGGAATAATCAAAGCTGACCTCATACTCCTGTGCCATATTCACATTTTCCTGAATCTCAATTCTGCCCGAGCACAGGTATGTTTCTTTTGTCTCTCCGCGGGTCTCCAGCCTGATCTTCCCTTGGTCAAAAAAGGCATCCTCCCACAGAGTTATTCCCGGTCTCTCCATGCCGTAAAAACTGTAGGTGATCGTTGCAGTGCGCTGGTAATATGCACTTTCCCCCTGTTCCGGCAGACGATCCTCATAGGATATCTCCACCCTTGGGATTACCGAATACTCGGGAATGGCATTGATCCTGATCTGCTTTCCCTCTTCCGTCTCAAAGCTGATCTCCAGATGTCCTCCCGTGGGCTTTTCTATCTCCAGCAAGGAATATCTTTTGCCATTTATCTGCTGGGCGCTCTCCGCCTGAAATGAGGAGTTCAGATTTTGGATGGGCATATCACAAGTCAACAGCACCTTGATCCTGTCCGCCCTGGTATATGGCAGTTCTACAGACACTTTCTCCTGTCCGCCTCCTGCGTCCACAATAGCGATGGTAGATTGTTTAACCCCCATCTCCGCCAGTATTCTGTCTATTTTTTCCTGCAGTTCCACGGCCTGAGCGACATGCCAGCTCTTTCCTCCTGTCATGAGGGCCGCTTTGAAAATATCGCTATCTGGGTTCGCCATATCCTCTCCCAGACCCACGATGTATACTGTGATTCCCTGCTCTATAGCCCGCTTTACGGCATCCTGATACAGCCGCCGGGATTCCTGCGTATCCTCCTCTTCTTTCATGAGGATCTCTCCGTCAGAGAACATAACTATGTATTTTTCTTCACTGTCTGTATCCGCCAGCGCATCTACCGCGCAGCCAAGGCCGGCTCCCGCATTGCTGTAGCCCTGATATTTTACAGATGCGGCCAACTCTGCGATACTATAATTCCGGGTGGGTTCCGTGGTATCTGCAACTGTTTTTTTCGCGTACTCTGTTTCCGCATCCGTCACATCGGACAGGAAAGATGCCTCCGAACTGTAGGAGACGATTCCTGTTTCGTAGTCGGAAGGCAGCGAGTAAATCAGCTGCGCCATACTGTCCAAAACCAGCCTGTCAGGATCGTTGGTCTTCATACTGCCGCTTGTATCCAACAGAAAGATAACAGATTTTCCAGTGGTTTGTTCTTCCTTGGCCAGAGCCGGTAAACAGGAGGCAATTATTAGAACCAGCATTATCAGCAGGGACGTATGTTTAAGATATCCGGCCTTTTTCATTTTTCCGTTTCCGCCCCTTTCCTGTAATGTTTTATACTGCGCCCCAATTTTTTTCACCGCGATATTCGACATATTTTTTATTATTCTACATCGTTCCATTGTTCAGTTTCAATACGTGGTGCACAACGTATTGCATTGGAGCTTTAAACGATGTTTTTTGTGTCGTTTGCTCTTTCGCCTTATACAATTGCGCAAAAAAGGAACAGATCGCAAAATCTGTTCCCGCCCGTTTTACAGCTCGTTCCTCTGCACGATGGAATTATAGTAATATTTCTGCAGCCGGTCTTTAAAAGCCGCGTTTCTTCTCTGAGAGAGAGGCAATATTATTCCGTTCGACATGACGATATCATGACCGTCCAAACGGGCAACCTTATCGAGGTTGACCAATATCCCCCGGTTACACACCGCAAACCCAAAGGGATTCATCCTGTCTTCTATATCGCTGAACACCCCCTGATATTCAAAGCTGCCTCTCTCCGTCACAGCTTTGATCGTCTTGCCGTTTTTCTGACACTCAAAATGATAGATGTCGCACACCGGCAACCTAATCATCTGCTTTTTGTTATTGGTCGTTCCCGCACTGATCTGTATAAGAGATACCCAAGTCTCCTGTGCGTTGTTCCATATCTCCAAAAAGTCCTTGATCTGCTTTTCCAGAGTCTTTTTATCCACTGGCTTTTTCAAAAAGGCAAAGGCATGAGATTTATTCACTGCATCTCCGCAGTATTGGTTCAGGCGTGACTGAAAAATGATCTTGGAGGCTTTGTTACGGCAATACAGTCGTTCCGCCACCTTTATCCCGTCTTCCCCGTTGAGCTTTACATCTATAAAGATCAGGTCATATATTACCGACGAGGCCAGAATTTCCTCGCCTTCTTCAAATACCTGGATACCATAGCGAATAGAATATTCGTTCAGTATCTGTTCAAGTAATATGCGTATTTTCCGGGAATCCTCCCGGCTCTCATCACAGATCGCTATTTGCAGCATACTTTATCCCCATTTTACCCGTTTTACACGCAACAAGGCAAGATTGTATACATATAGTGCACTATATGAACCCATGCCTTTGCGTTATTTTAATATAGATATTAGCACGGGAAGGGATACATTGCAATACAGTTTTTACAAAATGCTCTACAATAATTCTATGATTCGTATAATCACATTGTTTTTATGGATTTCTTATGCCAAGTAAAAAAGCCAGCCTTCTCCTGCGTCTCATCCCCCCGTAACCCCCGCCAGCACATCAAACACCCGGCGCAGGTTCAGACGTCCGTATCCCGAGTATGTCAAGTTAGTGTTACGAACTTTTTGAGGTTTTTCCAGGAGGAAAGTCTGGAAAACCGCATAAATTCGTTATTTCAATGAAAGGGCATCCCTTTTCACGAAATCCTTTCCTTAACCTTCTACATCTGTGCAAATTTTGTGGAATAGCCCAGAGCCTTCTTTGTGGCACGAGCAAACAGTTCAGGTGTCACTGCCTTATACCCCATTTGATAGGCAAATAGAACGAGTGGTATAATCTATCCAGAAATTCAGGAGGACGCCAAACTACGCGCCCTGAAAAAGCGCATAAAGGATCTGGATTTCATCATCAAACCCGGCACCATCACCTTAGTACCGGTCTTGAAAACTTTAAGTAATCTATGCACACCTGAAGTTTTAGACTCCAGAACGCCAGATTATGTAATTCCTTATGGAATATGTTTTGCTGCCGAAAAGATGTGGGTACAAAAAGTTATGTTGCCATCAAGAGTCATGTAACATACGTATTTTACCAAAATGTAATTGACGGTAAATGTCACCTATGATAGAATTAAAGAACTCCAAGAAAGGAAAATAAATGGGCAAAAATCTTATGCAGTATACGTTGCATTAACATCGGAGATTTATGAATTACGGACAAAACGTTGAGGGACAATGTACCTAAGTACAGATACTTTTCATGAAAGTCAAAGGACATTCTGGAAATAAAACGAATATGCCGCTAAGTTTGCGAAAAAACTTTGAAATACAAAGTTCAAATAATTTATATACGGAGGATGGGAAGATGGCAAAAAAAGGAGTATTTATTGACAGGGAAAAAATTGTAGAGTTAATTAGAGATATTGGCTGTAAACATTGGACTAATTTTACAGCCAGTGACCTTACTATTGTTGGAACAGAGCAGAGATGTGTAATGGTTGCAGACGGAGAGACCGCAATGCTTAATCTGTTTTTCAATAATGATGGAACGACTACCATTACTCCATCGGGAAAAAATACGCAAATATCATTAAAAATAAAAATATTGCTGGAAGAGCAATGCGAATTTACAGGGAAAATCCAGGGAAAGTCATATGTTATTAAAAAATTATCAAACGAATGGACAGAAAAATTAATCGGTTTTTTATCCTCTTTAGAGGAAGTATCTGTAGAGGAAAATAAGGTAAATACAGTACCTGTACACAAATTATACATATTCACCAGCAAAATTGGAGATACACTAACAATAAATATTTATGAAACAGGAACACTGACATTACAAGGTAAACCGGCATATTTATATAGTCAGGCTATTTCATTTTTATCATATTGTAAAGAGATATCTGTAGATGAAATTATAGATAGTATCAACAGTTTTCATAATGTTGACGTAAAAACAAGAGAAGTAAGAAATGATTTGGAAATACTTATGCCAAGAGCATATGGAAATATAGATGAGGTAATTTTTAAACTGCTGTCTGCCTCCATATCACTAAAAAGGATAAACATAGAATTGGAGGATTACTCATGTTTTGTTTTTCCGGCATTAAGAGCATTGGAGGGTTATATTAAGTATCTATTTAGTTTAAAAGACATTAAGATTGAACGCTCTTTCGGAAATGTGTTCGATGGTACAACTTTAAAAAATAACATCGCAAAACAAATAAACGATGATGTATTCAAGGCGGAACTGGAAAGATTATATGAATATTATAAAGAATACAGACATGCAAGATTTCACGCAGTTCAAAAGTTAGATAAAACAGTAACCGTAAAAGATAAACATGAGGCCAATGATATTATTAATTCCGTAATAAATTTAATAGAGTCTTCATACATAAAAGTATGCCATTGAAAATAAAATGGTTTGAATTGTATGCTTTGTGGTCATACGACAAAGAAACAGACCACAAAGTTGATTGCTAATGCAAAATCAAAGAAACAGGCCACAGCCTTATATAAGTATTAGGCCGTGGCCTGTTTGCGCACACTTACATTTGACATTTCACATATGTGATCAAGTATCTAACAAATAACATCTCTTTTATTATTGGCTATTATATCTATTGCGACAGAAGCAAAAGCAAAAATCATAGCTATAAATATTGCCCTATAATAATATGAACTATTCATGTTGACAGACATATTATACATAGTCCCCAATGGGAGATACGATTCAACCATAAAGCCAGCTCCAAATACAGGAGCAAGAGCAAAATCAAAAATTGCATATATTATTCCACTTCCATACACAAGAGCAATAACCAGGCCAGCAATATGGTTTTTCATTAGGCGAATAAAACACGACATCACGCAAGCCACACAAACCAACAATGCATAATAAGAAAATATATATAAACTGAGTTTTTGAATTGAGCCAAAAGGCAACAATTCATACATGGGATTTATCGCGGAGTTAAAAGTTGCAGAGCCGCAAAGCATTAACACTATTACAACCGCAGTCACAAAGACACAAACAATGACATTGGAAATTACAAAATACCAGCGTCTTTCTACAGAGTTCACAATATTCTTTTCAAATTTGGTTCTTTTATATGCTCCTGCATACAAAGCAGAAAAGATAATTATCGCCACTGGTACCACATTTCCAGAAAAAACTTCACAAATCATTTCGATTTTTTCTGAATAAGTTATATCCTGCTCTCCCAGATTGCTGGTGTCAATAATCGCAATGGAAGGTTGTTCGCTATTTTGTTCAATGGTTTCGGCTGATGGGACACTGGTTGCCGCTTTCATTAGCGCAGGCACAAATACCGAAATTAGCATAAGAAGGAGGAGGATTACATAAAAAGCCCTGCCTTTAAACAACCGATAAAAATCTAGCTTTAACAATTTTATCATATTTATAACCTTTCCTTTCCGCCACATTCCAAGACAACCAAACACCATACTATACGCTTTTTTAACCCTTATCAAACTACCAATTTTCATAAAAAATACATGAATGCAATTAAATAAAAATACTGAATATTATCTAAAGTATATTCGAAAAAGTCATTTTATAATACCATTTTTCATAATACAATATTCTAGTTTCCCTCTACTCCGGTAATTCGAAAATAGAAATCCTCAAGGGACAAATTTTGGGCAGCACATTCTCGCTCAAGTTCCTCGCAAGAATTTTCATATATTAATTTTCCTTGTTCCAAAATGCCATATCTTGTTGCCACTTTCGATAGCTCTGAGAGTATATGACTCGAAATAATAATAGTCACATCTTTTTCATGGTTGATCTTCAGAATAAGTTTCCGCATTTCCGCTATACCTTGGGGATCAAGGCCATTAATAGGTTCATCTAAAATGAGCAAATCCGGCTCTCCAATTAAAGCCATTGCCAACCCCAATCTCTGTTTCATTCCAAGGGAAAAATTGCGCACTTTTTTATTATTTACATTTCCCAAATCAACCACATCAAGAAGAGATACTATATATTTATCTGAGTCCTCAATGCCGCAGCAGATACACTTTAACTTCAAATTATCCCTTGCACTCATATTTGTAAAAAAACTTGGTGTCTCTATCAACGAACCAATCTTTGAAAACGGCAAAGATCCACCTGACTTGGAACTAACACCTAATAAAGAAATTTCCCCGGCCGTGGGGAAGGAAAGCCCGCTGATCAGTTTCATAAAGGTGGTTTTCCCTGCTCCGTTACGCCCTACCAAACCATAAATATCGCCTTTGTTGACAGAGATATTTACGTTATCAAGGGCATTTTGATTACCAAACTTCTTAGTTAGATTGTTTGTTTCGATAATTGATTTCATTCTTTCACCTCGCATAATCATTTAAGATATCATTCCAAATACAAGCATAAAATCATTCAAGCCCGTTCCGTAGAAACTCATACTAACACCAAATTTAGTTGTAATTTTCAGCCCGGTTATTTTCATAATCAAAAGTCTCACGGGACATCCAATGGTAAAAATCTAAAATATACTGCTCTTCAGAATCTTTTTGTGCCTGATCATCCAATTCATAGTATTCTTTGCTCAAAAATTCGTATCTGGATACTTGAATTCCATTTCTGATATGTATTAATAAAGGGACCCAATTAATCGAAAAATTATCCTTCAAATCTTCATAAAATTCTTTACTTTCATCGCTTGCGTTTTCTGAAATTGCCTGTTGACGGTATTCCTTAATATTTAAATATAACACACCTGTTGACTCGTCAGTAACATATTGCTCTAGTATTGGTGTGAATTTATTGCAATCCTGACAGTCATCCCTACCAATATAAAGAATAAAATCTAAAGGTTCTTCCATGAAAGTCTGCAATTCACCATACTCAATTTTTTTCACTCCGTCTATTGAAATTAATTCTATAATATCATGACTGCACGCTCTTTGCAAGTCATTCTTGCTCATTGTGCCACGGTAAACCCATACATCACCACTATTAATTACAATTAGAGTAGGGGTTTCTTGAATTTGATATTTTTCAAGCTCCTTTTGGCTGGAAATTAAATCAACGTCCAGATAATATATGTCTAAATTCATTTCCTCAGCTACTTCTACTACAAGAGGGGTGAATACCCTGCATGCACTGCATGAATCTTGGCCACAATATATTATCATGTCTTTGTCTTTATCCTTGATGGCAGCGGCAACATTCGAAGGAGAAATTTCTTCAAATGTAGTTGTATCGTGTGGATTCTTTAATAGATCAAAAGAAACACAAAGCCAGCCAAAGAGCCCGATTCCTAAAAGGGAAAGTATCAGCAGTATAGTCATTTCTTTTTTTATCATAAAACTCATCCCTTTCTTACTAATTTCTTGTTTTCGAGGACATAACACTCATCGCAATGATCAAGCACAAAACTGTCGTGGCTTATAATAATTACTGCTTTGTTTTTGTTTTTTAATTCCTCAAAAAGTTTTATCATCTCTTTTTGCGAAGCCAGATCTAAGTTAATACCCGGCTCGTCAAAAACATATATATCTTTATTTTTTGTTACGCATCTATCCAGCAGAATCTTTTGACGTTCGCCTTGAGAAATATTAATGCCGTTGTAAAACAAAAGATAGTCCTCCGGCAAGTTATTCATACAAGATACACCTTTCATAGAGGTATTGTCTTTAAAAATGCTGAAAGTAATATTGTTAGCAACAGAGGAACTATAAATGTACATATTAGAAGCAAATAATCCCACAAATTCAGTAACATTAGTATTATATAAAGTGTCTAAGGACACATTTGAGTTAATAATAAAAGTACCTGAAGAAGGGGATATCAATCCTAACAATATTTTTGCCAGTGTTGTCTTTCCTGCACCATTTTCACCACATATCCCAACTATTTTACCTGTTTGAAATGTTACATTTATCTGGTCCAAAACAGATTTATTATTAAATGCAAAACTAATATCTTTTAGCTGAATATGTTTTATTGCATCAACTTCAATCTTTGCGACTTCCTTCCTTATATGCTGAGGCTTTTTTACAAATTCAATATATTCGATTGCGCTTGTACTTTTTTGATAATCAATCCACTTTTGCATTGATGGTTTAAATAGCATTATCATAAAAACCGACATCAGAAAAGAAATTAAAGCGCCTGATGATGATACCGTAGCTACGCCAATGTAGGAGAAAAATAGTAGAGCCATGCCAAGCGCCATAAAAATGTAGCTATACATGTCATATGTAGCCATTATTTTAATCTCACTACGCCCTAATTTATTTTGAACAGTTGCATAACGATCATAGACGGATCTGCAATAATCTTCCACAATATTGCTTTTTGTATACACTTTCAAATCTGTACCCGATTGAGTCATTTCTTGTACACAGCCAGATACTTCACTAGATGAACTAATAAGGGATATTTGTTCATTTTTTATAGCTGTACGCGCATAAAAGCAATATCCGCACACAATAGCCATAAAAGAAATCACCAGCAATGCGTATCGCCAGTCAATTGCTGCCAAAGTCAAAATTGACACCATGATTATTATGGCATCTACTTTTAAAAAGAATTTTTGTATAATTCCCGTAACCGAAATTACAATATTCCAGAAAATTCCCTCTGTATCATTTGAAAATCTTTTGTCATCATGAAGTTCTACCTCGTTCATTAAATAATCTATAGCCATTTTTGTTGAAATTTTGCGCGATAAATCGGATCTCTCCGCATGAAAAACTAAAGATACATAATAGTACTGGACGGCAATTACTACAAACAGCATCACTGTGGCAATTGTATTTTGAATGGAAATTTTTTCAATCTGATACATTACAAGATATTGCATTGTATACAATAACAATACAGGGGATCCCCACTTTAATATTGATAAAAAAGTATATTTTATCTTACTCAGTATACTTATTGTTCCCACTACTTCCCGATACAGATTATAGCAAGACTTTTTATCTTCATGCTCGGCAAGAATTTCCTCAATTAAGAGGATATATCCGGAAAAAATTTTTTGAAATTCTATAAAACCTATTTCCGTAAGATCCGTAAGTGCAGGGTTTGAGATAACAAAACCATTTTTATCGCTGTATCCATGAATAACCACATAGTGGCTCAGCCCATTATTGTCTATAATAGCAACTGCGGGAAACTTGATTTTTTTCAATTCATCAAAGTCTGTAACTTCATAAGCACCTGTAACGATTCCATGGTGTTTAAGGATATTACTTAAATCATTTAAAGATAACCCTTGTTCATCACCTATGTCAATCAAAGAAAAATCTGATTGAATGAGATTTCTTTTATATTGCTGCAAAATTGTTCTTAATACGGCAATGCCGCAGTCAGTAGTATTGTTCTGCATATTGTGATGGTACATAAACTTCTCCCTCTATAACTTCTTTATAAGACTTGCGGCCAATCCGAAACATATTTTTCATTTTAATTTAATCAAAAGGAACGACGGAGAAAACTCTCCGCCGTCCTTTTGATTAAATTACACCCAGCACAAGAGGCCTACTCCGAATACGTGAATAAGACAAAACGCACCAGCTCTTGTAGTAGATGCCTTACTAATTGTAAGTTTCTTCATTATGTACTCCTCCTTTCCTTTAGTATTATCCAGATAAAAATTCTATCTGTATCATGAATAAAACAGGTCTACAGCACTTTTTGCGTCAAAATACTTTCTTTATTATTGCATTGTGCAAAAAGCTCCCTGTAATGTATGTATCAAGCCAACATACTAAACAATGCATTGATGTATAGTATAACTTTCTTGCATTCTCAGTATACTTTATTCGTTTTGCTTTGTCAACCACTTTTTCACTTTAAACCACTAATTTAATAAAATATATAGTTTATTGTTAGATCGGGGGTGGTATTTTAGTGTCTATCCCCCTGGTCTTCCAATTTCAAAAAAAATGAATTATTTTTATCCCGCATTATAGTTTTCACAGCAATCATCAAATTGTACACAGTCTGTTTCCCCTTATGATTTCGTACTCTTCCCCGACTTGACACTATAATACCACTCTCCCCCCACTCCCGGGAAGGATAACTGATCTCGGTGCTCCGCACCGCCCCCTGTATAAAATAATTGCGCACCTCCTCCGTCTCCGCCAGCAGACTGTTGCCCTCCACCACAGCCCATTGCATGAACTGCGCGGCGGCCCCTGCCGTCAGTGCGGCCGCCAGGCTGCTTCCGGTACGCCGGCCATAGATGGTGGAAATATTTACCCCTGGAGCGGCTATATCCGGGCAGATCTGCCCCATGCGAGCGAAGCCCCTGCCGGATTCCAGAAAGAAACTGTTGTTGGTATCATTATAGGTGGAGACACAGATCACCCGGTCGGCCATGGAGGGCTCGGTGAGCGTAGTGTAGGGATCTGGACTCAGGAAATAGCACTCCGCCGTGATAAAATCCGTGATGGGCAGCCACAAGTGGAAACTGCCGTTATATAGCTGTCCCGCCGCCGACACACGGAAATTCCAGATCCCCGCCGTAGGCTGATACACGCGAAACAGTACCAGCTGCTCCCCGGTGTTAGCCTCCACCAACACACTCTGTATGGTGATCACCGTCCGCTCATAGATAAAGCGATGGGTACTCTCCCCCTCCACGCCCAGACGGATGGGAGGAATGGTCTCGCCTCCCGGGGAGCGGATGGCGATGTTGAACAAATCCGGCACGCTGCCCCAGAACTCCATGATAAAACCGTTCACTCCCTCCGCCACCCGCACTTCCACGTCCCGGTAGCTGTCAATCCGTCCCAGATCCGTAGGAATCTGGCCAAAAAAGTGATGGGCCGCATTGCCTTCGTTGCCGCCCGCCACCACCATGACCCGGCTTCGATAGCCTCCCATGCAGCTGAGATACCTGGACAAAAAGCTGTTTCCGTTGTGGTCCCCCATGTTGGTCCCCACCCCCAGGCAAATCACCACCGGCCTTTTAAAAGTTTCGGCAAAAGAATCCGCATACCGAATGGCCAGCATAACATCCGCCTCTGTATAGGCCGGAACATCCGCCGGCAGAAAATAATACTGCCTCAGATATGGCTTGCATTGTTTCAACTTGATCACCAGGATATCCGCCTGGGGAGCCGCTCCCAGATAGGTGGTCCCATTGTCCAGGCTGCTGCCCGCCGCCACTCCCGCCAGGGCGCTGCCATGCCCCAGCTCATCCCGACTGGGAACGATGCTGAAGGGATCTTCCGCCTGCAGCGCTTCATTGATCTGCTCCCGGGTATAGACGGTGCCGAAGTTCAGTTCCCGGGGAGATTCTCCGTCCTGAATGGTCTGATCCCAGATGGCCAAAATTCTGGTACTGCCGTCCTCATTTCGGAAAGCCGGAGAAGTATAGTCCACACCCGTGTCAATACAGCAGAAAATGCAGCCCTTTCCGGTCAGATTGAGGGGATCTCTCTGCACGGATAAAATCCCGCTGGATATCAGAGGCGTAGGATCGAAAGGCTCCTGCGAGGCGAGACGATTCACACCCATGGATTGCTCTTCAGCAAATTGCGCAGCGCGTATTTCCCCCGCCTTCCCCTGTTTTCCCCCCCTGTCGGGTCTTGTGATATCCAATTCCATCAGCCCATAAACTTTGGGGGTAAAGCGGTATTGGTATGGCCCTCTCCAGCGATTTTGCGCTGTTGACAACTTATCGTATATCACTGAGTAACCGTCACCCAGAGGAATGTAACAGATATCCGATCCTTCCGTCAGCAAAATGTCCACCGGGAAGTCCACCACAATATCCACGTAATCATCCGACAAAATCTTATCCCTGCAATCCATATAGGTCTCCACTTTCATTGCAATCCCTTATGGATACTCTATGCAGTCTTCGGATAAATGTTCTGCTTCCGCAGCATATAGCTGCCGGTTTCTGTATGGATCGGGGCGGGCAGATCCCTGTAGACAGAACACCCCGGCTGGATATCCCGCCGGGGTGTTCTGCTTTCTCTTCAGTTCTGTGCGTATTCTTTCAAAGTATCGCTGCTTTCCAGCAGCAGATTACTGCGGATGTCGATAACCGGACCTCCGTTGCCCTCGATGTACTCCCGGGTGATTGTAACCCGACCGATATTGTCGTCCTTGGGAATCTCATACATGATGTCCAGCATGAACTCCTCAATAATAGAACGCAGAGCCCTGGCTCCGGTATCCCGCTTCATGGCCTTCTCCGCAATGGCTTCCAACGCCTCGTCATTGAACTCCAGCTTCACCTCGTCCAGTTCCAAAAGTTTCTGATACTGCTTTAAGATAGCATTGCGGGGCTCTTTGAGAATCTTGACCATCATCTCCTGGGTCAGCCCTTCCAGAGTATATATCACCGGCAGCCTGCCTATAAATTCCGGGATCATACCGAATTTCCGCAGATCCTCCACCGTCACATGGGACAGTATGTTCTTTTCTTTGTCAAAGGCATCCTTCAGCATGGCGTTAAACCCGATGGAGGCGGTCTTGGTCAGCCTTTCTTTGATGATGCCATCCAAATCGGGAAAAGCGCCTCCGCAGATGAACAGGATGTTCCGGGTGTTCACTGTGGCCAGGGGAACCATGGCATTTTTGCTGTTAGCCCCCACCGGGACCTCCACGTCGGCCCCCTCCAGAAGTTTCAGCATACCCTGCTGTACACTCTCCCCGCTCACATCCCGGGAGGTGGTGTTCTTTTTCTTGGCGATTTTATCGATCTCGTCTATGAACACAATGCCCCGCTCCGCCTTCTCCACATCGTTGTCCGCCGCTGCCAGCAGCTTGGAGACCACGCTCTCGATATCGTCTCCGATGTAGCCCGCCTCCGTAAGAGAGGTGGCGTCCGCTATGGCCAGAGGCACATCCAAAAGCCTGGCCAAAGTCTTGACCAGATAGGTCTTACCGCAGCCGGTGGGGCCGATCATCAGCATATTGGACTTCTCGATCTCAATATCATCCATAGTACCCGTGGCAACTCTCTTGTAATGATTGTATACTGCCACGGAAATTACTTTTTTTGCATGCTCCTGTCCCACCACATACTCGTCCAGGCTGGCTTTGATCTTGTGAGGCGCAGGAATGTCCTTGATGTTCAGGACGGGTTGTACGTTCTCTTTTTTCTTTTTCTTCTTTATTTTTTGCTTGTTGGGAATACCGCCTTCCCCCTGCAGGTCAGCGATGTTCACGAAGCGAATGTTCGGCATGCCGCCCTTCAGCATGTTGTCCATATCCTTCTGAAACTGCGGGTCGGTGAGCATACCCTGGTAATCAAACTGGCTTACCGCATCCATGGTCTTGTGCATACAATCGTCACAGACGCAGATGCTGTTGGGCAGTTTGAACATCTTTCCCGCCTTGCTCTCCGGCCTGCGGCAGACAAAGCACACATCTTCATAGTCGCCGTCTTTGTCAAAACCGCCGTCCTTGCCGATATCCCCACCGGGTTTTTGGGTCTCCTCCAATTCTTCCAATTCCTCATCCTGCCGGTATTTATCTGTCATTTCCCCATCTCCAATCTTTCCGATCTGCTTTTCCGCCGCACCATAACCCAGCGCCCGACCAAGTATGACGCCGACTGCGCTTTCCGAAGCTGTCATACAATAAACCCGGAAAACGTTCTTCCGGGTTTATTATAACGAATATTCTATTCGGACACAAGTAAACTTTTTATAAAGGAAAAAGTTTACTTGCTTCTTCGGTCTATGGCCTCTTTCCCAAGGTCAATTCCAACTGCATATCCTGATAGCTTCCGTTCAGCAGGCGCTTCACCACCACCGTCACCTTGGAATCAGGTCCATAGTATTGCATCACTTCCTGCAAATCTTCATAAGAAAGGATCTTCTCACCCTCAAAGCGGGTAATGATATCTCCGCTCAAGATGCCTCCGGCCTCTGCCGAGGAGCCTTCCTCCACGCCCGTCACCAGTATGCCCTCCGGCACGCCATAGAGATAGGCAAATTCTTCCGTAACGGTCTGCAGACTGATACCCATATAGCCGGTCTCGCCCTCCGCCACCTTAAAGCGGGTTTCTTTGGTCATTAAGTTCTCAATAATGGGCCGCGCTGCGGAAATGGGGATCGCAAAACCGATACCGTCCACCAACTCGCCGCCGATTTTGCTGGAATTAATGCCCACCACTTCGCCGTTAATATTGACCAACGCGCCGCCGGAATTGCCGGGATTGATGGCCGCATCCGTCTGGATAAAGCTGCCGGTGGAGCCGTCACTGAAAGTCACATTGCGGTTCAGCGCACTGACCCAGCCGCCGGAAACAGATTGTCCATAGCCCAGCGCATTGCCGATGGCCACCACCTGCTCCCCCAGCCGCAGGGACTCGCTGTCTCCCATACGGGCCACTTTAATGGCATTCCTGGTAGTCTCATCCAGCCGGTCCATGGGAATGGCGATCACCGCCAGATCCATATCCGCGTCACTGCCCTTAATCTGGGCCTCCGCAGTGCTTCCGTTGATAAAGGTCACGGTCAGTTTGCTGGCGCCGTCCACCACATGGTGATTTGTCACCAGAACCAGTTCCGTATCACTCTGGGCCACGATGATGCCGGAGCCGCTTCCCTGTTTGTCCTCCGAATAGATACGTCCCCAGAAATTGGCGGTCTCCGTATAATCTTTTACAATGGAAACCATGGCAGGCATCACATCCTCCACCATATCGGACACATCCGAACTGATGACCCGGGTATCTCCTGTGGTAGTCAGCTTCACATCACTGGTGGGGGAGGCAGTGGGGATCGCGGCATTGCCCTGGACATTCTCTATCTCCCGGGAATCGGAATCCATGCCGCTGACCTGCTGTACGGCGTAAAAGCCCAGCCCTCCGAACAATCCGAAACAAAGTCCCAGGCAGGCACAAAGCAGCAGCTTCCTGGCGAATCCGCCGGAATGTTTCTTTTTCCCGGGCTCCGGGGGAATGTTGCCGCCATTCCCCGATCCTGTCTGATAACTCTGGTAAACACCGGTTGTATGATCACCGGTATGGTTGCCGGAATAAATTTCATTTTCGTACATAACAATTTCCTCCTGACTTTATATTTTTGAACCCTCAGAGGGCTCTCCTGCTCTTATGTCTCTAAGTATATCCGGCATTTGTGATCAAATTGTGATAAAACTATTAATCTCCTGTGAAAACAAATTTTTTCATTTAATTATATCTTATTCCACTGTAACCGATTTTGCCAGATTCCTGGGCTTATCCACATCGCATCCCCTGCCCACGGCCACATAATAGCCGAAAAGCTGTAACGGAATAATCGCCAGCGAATTGGCAAAATAGGGATTGGTCTCCGGCAGATAGAGACAATAGTCGCTGGCCTTTTCCATGGCCTTGTTCTCCTCGTTGGTGACCGCCATGACGAAGGCGCCTCTGGCTTTGACCTCCACAATATTGCTGATGGTTTTCTGGTACAGCCTGGGCTGGGTGGATACGGCCACCACCAGAGTACCGTCCTCGATCAGGGAAATGGTACCGTGTTTTAACTCTCCCGCCGCATAAGCCTCCGAATGTACATAGGAAATCTCCTTCAGCTTCAGAGAACCCTCCAGAGAAATGGCATAGTCAATCCCCCTGCCCATGAAGAAAATATCCCTGGCCCCCACATAGCGGTTGGCAAAACGCTGTATCTTCTCCTTCTGTCCCAGCAGCAGTTCAATCTGATGAGGAAGCCTGCGCAGATCCCGGATTAATCCCGCCATCGTTTCCCTGTCTATAACGCCCCTTGCCACGCCGCATTTGACGGCCAGCATATACAGGGCTACCAACTGGGCGCTGTAAGCCTTAGTGGTGGCCACGGCGATCTCCGGACCTGCCCAGGTATACAGACAGGCATCTGCCTCCCGGGCAATGGAACTGCCCACCACATTCACGATGCCCAACACTCTGTATCCCATGGCCTGGGCCTCCCGCAGGGCAGCCAGTGTATCCGCTGTTTCACCGGACTGGCTGATCACGATCACCAGACTTCCCTCCCCCAGCAAGGGATCCCTGTATCGGAATTCGCTGGCCAGATCCACTTCCACCGGGATCCTGGCCAGGCCCTCGATTACATATTTTCCCGTGACCCCTGCATGGTAAGCGGAACCGCAGGCCACGATATGGATTCTCTTCACTGCCGCCAGTTCCTCATCCGTCATATGCAATTCGTCGATCACCACCTGGTCGTCCTGAATCCGGGGCGAAATCGTGTCTGTGACAGTCTTGGGCTGCTCATACATCTCCTTTAACATGAAATGCTCATATCCGGCTTTTTCCGCGGCATTGGCATCCCAGTCTATGGTGACAGGCTCCTTGGTAATCTCCTCCTCATCCACGGAGAAAAATCGCATGCCGTCTCTGCTCAGCCTTACAACCTCCTGATTGTCCACATAATATACCTTGCGGGTGTACTTCAGTATGGCAGGCACATCAGAGGCAATAAAGCAGCCGTCGGCGGAAGCCCCGGCAATCAGCGGACTGTCCTTACGCACGGCATAGATCTCCTCCGGGTGGTCCGCAAACAGAATGCCCAGGGCATAGGATCCCTCCACACGATGCAGTACCTTGGTGATGGTCTCCAACGGATTTCCTTTATAATAGTAATCCAGCAGATGTGCCAGAACCTCCGTATCCGTCTCTGACACAAAGGTATATCCCCTGTCCACCAGTTTCTTTTTCAGGGGAATATAATTTTCAATAATGCCATTGTGTACCACGGCGATGGTTTCCGCTGTATTCAAATGAGGGTGGGAGTTGGTGTCGCTGGGCGCGCCGTGGGTAGCCCAACGAGTGTGCCCGATGCCCATGCATCCCTTTATGGTCTCGCCCCCGTGGGTCAGGTTCTCCAGCACTTTCAGCCGCCCCACCGCCTTTCGCGTCTGAATATGTTCCCCGTCAAAAACAGCCATGCCTGCCGAGTCATATCCTCTGTATTCCAGTTTGGACAAGCCGTCCAGAATAATGGGCGCTGCCTGCCTGGTGCCAATATATCCTACAATTCCGCACATATTTTCTCCCTTCTATTTAAGTTCCGCATATCCCCTACAAGCACACATTTCCTTTGATCTATATTGAGCCGCATTAGCGTCTCCATATAGATCAGCGCGCTTTCTTCCCAGTCTCCTGGTCGGTTTTGCCGTAGCCTTTGGAGGCGTCGATGCCTGCCACATCCCTTCTTCTGTCCTCATGGAACCAATACTCCCTGTTGTCCGTGCATTTCAGCACAAATTTCCGAGGAAGCCTTCGGTAATGTTTTCCCAGCCAGTACCCTGCATATTTGCAGCCGCTCTGCAGAAACAGCCCAGGAATCCTGCGGCTTTGTCTTTGATTCCGCAGATAGCTTGCAGCCGCCTTCACACTGCGGATCCCCTCCCCCTCCGAGGGAACGCCTCGAAAGACCTCCGGGTGGTCCGCCTGAGATACTCCCAAGTCAAAGTTTCTGCGAAAATACTGTCCGCAGGTGTAATTATGGGAGTGAATCACCAGCGCGTCCGCCGCATAAGCAATGCGGTAGCCTGCTTTCATGGCTTTGGCCGCATAAAGCATATCCTCGTTAAAAATGGCATGCCGGATAAATCCTCCCAGTTGATCGTAAAGATCCCGCCGGTACGCACAGCATACATTTGAGCAGAAATATGTCTTGATCCCCAACTGGGGCAGATCCTCCAGGGACTTTATCCGGGAGGACGAGGGGTAATTGTACCCCCGCATGTAAGTCTCTACCATCCCCGCATCCTCTGCGGGAAGCTGGCGGGCATAGGCAGCAGCAACTCCATGGGCTTCCAGAGCCTTTACCAGAGCCTCGATCAGTTTCTCGTCCTTAGGCAAAGCGTCCTGGGTCATCATAACAAAAATCTCCCCATCGGATTTTCCCACCCCTGCAGCCCGGGTACGGCCATGATCAAATTCCTTTTTCGACAGATGGGACACTGACACCTGCTGATGCTGCTCCAAAAATTTTGTCCCATATATCAGTTGTTCAAAATATTTTTCTTCTGTATTCATAATTATGATACGCTGGACAGGCACCGTTTGTGTTTCCAGCTTCTCAATCAGTCGGAAAAAAGATCGGTCCGGCCTGTATACAGGAATGATGACGTCTATCTTCATGCTGTATATCTCCTCCTGTTTGTCTCCCAGTCTTATGATGTGGATTCGGACAGAGCACCAACCCCCTGGGCCATAAACCCCGGCAGCCTGCCGAAACGCAAGGAACGAGGGAGCACTTAGCAACTCCCCCGCTTACATCACTGATTCAAATAAGGACTCGTGTCGGATTTGATAACGTCGCTGTATTTCTTCACTTCCTGCGTAACCTGGTAATCTTCGTCCCCAAACAGGAACTGATGCAGCCAAACCACATTTTCCTCCAGATTCAGCGGAATCACACAGCTTCCCGCAGGGCCGATGGTTCCTGTAGTACGCATGCCTTCCTTGGGAAACCCTCCTTCGTCCACGATCTGGTAGTTGTTGATATTATTGATCATGGCCAGGATATCATCCGATTTAATTGAAGTATAAACATTATTCATAACTTTGGTAAATAGATTGGCCAGGGTGGTCAGATCTGCCTTCTTAGCCTGGTCCTCTATGGCCTGCAGAACCGTCCGTTGACGTTCCGTGCGCTTGAAGTCATCGCCTCTGGTATATCGGATCCGGCAGTAGGCCGCCGCCTGCAGTCCGTCCAGAAGTTGATAGCCGGTTTCCGTCACCGCATTGTAATCCTCCATATCTCTGTTTGGCATGGTGTCCCGAATGATGCTGGCCTGATAATTGTTCAGATGTGTTATCTCCTCTTGAGTCTCTATATCAATCCAGATTCCTCCCAAGCCGTTCACCACATCAATAACCGCCTGATAATTCACGGTCACGAAATCCTTGATATCCAGATCCAGATTCATGTTCAGCATGGCGATGGCCTGCTCTGCTCCCCCATTCTTATATGCAGCGTTGGCTTTCTTGTATTTGTTATTGCCTATATTCAGGTAAGTGTCCCGGAACACGGATACCAGCTTGATCTCTCCCGTATCCAGATTCACAGAGGCGATCATCATGCTGTCACTGCGGCTGCTTTTGTACAATTCCGCAGAGCTGGTGGCATCCACTCCGAAGAGCGCTATATTCCAGTAACCCTTCATGATCGGATCCTCTTTCACCGCCTGGTTCACCACAATATCTTCCTCCGAGAAATCCGCAATGTGGGGACCTGCGTTCCCTCCCCCTTCCGGTTTTTCTCCCGTCACCTGAAATACTTTTACCACCACCAACAGCATCACCAGGATCACCAGGATTTCCACGGAAAAAATGATGATCTTGGAAGTTCTCCTGGAACTTCTGGATTTTCCTCTCGTATTATTTGCTTTTGTCGCCATAATCCTTCTCCTTGCCTTACGTAACATCCTTAAACTATGCCTTTACGGGCGTATATCTGTTTTCTGTTGCTAATAGGCGTTTTTGTTGACAAAGCCAGTGAAAAACGTCAAAAAGATAATCTTTATGTCAAACCCTATGGTCCAATTCTCAATGTAGTAAATGTCACAGTCAATCCGCTTTTTTATGGAAGTATCTCCGCGGTAGCCATTGACCTGCGCCCATCCTGTTAGGCCGGGACGCACCTGATGCTTCACCATATATCGTGGTATCTCTTCCTTAAATCGCTCCACAAAAAGCGGCCTCTCCGGCCTGGGGCCTACCATACTCATATCCCCTTTAAGGATATTGAACAACTGGGGCAGTTCGTCCAGACTGGTCCTGCGCATTATCTTGCCAATTCCTGTAACCCTGGGATCATCCCGCACGGTCCACGCTTTTTTCTCCGCGTCTTCGGACTGCTGCTCCATGCTGCGGAATTTGTACATATAAAAGGGCTTGCTGTGCAGCCCCACCCGCTCCTGCCTGAAAATTACAGGACCGGGGCTGCTGATCTTAACCAACAGAGCCAGTAGCAGCATCACAGGAGAGAGCAGCACAATGCCAAAGAGAGAACCCAAAATATCCATGGTCCGCTTAATCACTTTGTTGCTGTTGTTGGACAGAGGCACATAGCGGATGTTGATCACCGGCAGTCCCATTAAGTCCTCAGTATAAGGCCTGGTGGGAATCACACTGTTATAATCCGGAATAAACTTGGTATGCACACCGAATTTTTCGCAGATATTCACCACATTTTCCAGATTGTCATAATCCTTCAGGGCCAGGGCAATGGCCACCTCGTCCAATTCGTTGTGAGGCAGAATCACTTCCAGATTCTGCAGCCTGCCCAGTACCTTGATCCCCTTATACAGGGTACCGCTGGGTACCGTGTCATCCAAAATACCACAGATCTTGTACCCCCACTGGGGATTCCAGAGAAGCCTGTCTATATACTGCTCCGCTGCCCGGGAATACCCCACCACCAACACATGCTTCAGGTTGTAGCCCTTGCTGCGGATGGTCCTGAGCATGGAACGAAGCACAACTCTGCTCAGGCAGGTGAAGAAAATGTTCAGCATATAGAAAATGACCATCATCCAACGGGAATAGTTAATCTCCCGGATTACCACATACAGGATGATGATATAGAACGCCATGCCCAAAGTGTTGGCCTGAAAAATGGCCAGGAACTCATGCCGCCGTTTTACCGTGCGTTTCGGTCCATATACATTGCATAGAAAATATACGATTACATATCCGGGGACCAGAAACAACAAAACCATAAAATAGTCCCGCACAGGCAGAACGCCCACCTCCGGGGACTGGGCATCAATAATAAAAAATTTAATAACATAGGCCAGCGCATAGGACATCACTGTAATCATCACGTCCATCAGCACATGCAGCCTGTTAAAAACCTTCTGGTTATCCTTAATCATACGGCATCACTCCGTCGGGCCCTCAAGTCACTCTGCTCTTTATCCTCCTTTATTCTACATGAATCCCGATACAGAAACAACTTAAGATTTTATGAAGATGCGGATAAGGTCCAGCCAGAGAATACCCTGGATCCGACAATAATGGCCCAGGTTCCGCCAGGCAAAGCGCACCTTTCGGCTTTTCCCTGCACTGCCAAAGCACCTGGCGATCCCTTCCGCATATCCTTTTACATATAGCATGCCCATTTTTTTCTTGGCAAAAAAGGCAGTTTTGATACAAAAGCCCAAAAAGAGCAATGGTAAATTCAGTAAAAATTGCAGCAATGGCATGTTTTTACCAATCATATAAGCATTGTTGGCGGAGGATAGTTTCACTTTGAACGCATTGTAGCGGGAACCGGAGACGGCGCTGCCCGCATGGAGTACCCTGGCCCGGGGTTCATACATATTAGACCAGCCCTGGATCAGCGCCCGATAGCCTATATCGATGTCCTCCAGGTAGGCAAAATGGTTCTCGTCAAATCCTCCCAGGGAGAGCACAACCTCCCGGCGATAGAGAGAAGCGCCCCCACAGGCGGCAAAGATCCGAGCAGGCTTTGTGTAACGTTCCGCCGGCTGCCCCTTCCCCCGGGCAAAGGCCCAGCCCAGCGCGTTGTATCGGTCTCCCGCGTCATCAATCCGAGAAGGATCCTGCAGAGAGAGCATCATGGGGCTCACGGAGAAAATCCGTTCATCGGACTCCATGCGCTGAAGCAATGCCGCCACAAATCCGGGCATGGTCACCGTGTCGTTATTTAACAGCAGCACATAGGGGCTGTCTGATGCCTGGATCCCCACATTGACCGCATGACAGAAGCCCGTATTTTCGGACAGGGCTATAACCTCTACCTCCGGATACTCCTGCCGAATTATCTCCAGGCTGCCGTCGGTGGATGCATTATCCACCACAAGAGTGGAAAATATGGCCTCCTCCTGCCGGGCCCGCAAGCTGTCCAGACAGGCTCGGATATAGTCTTTTCCCTGATAGTTGGGAATAATCACTGTAACTTTCATTTTTCCCTCTATTTGCATGTCTCCGGCAATGCCCGGGACATTCTCGTGATCCGTATTCGGAATGTCAATCATCTGTCGATTTGCTCCAGATCGCACACCAGCTGGGGATCCCAGAGCAGCACATATCCTGCCTGCCGCAGAGCCCGGCTCAGCTTGACGCCCAAGCCCGCAAAATCTGCGTCCGGGGAAAGATTCTTCCAGCGATACAGGCCCGTCTCTTCCTCTTCCTCATAGAACGCTCCGACCACATCCCGAAACAGTTCCCTGCACTGCTCAGCCAGCCGCAGACAGCGCAGATCCAGGGCCTGGGCCTGCTGCACCAGAACAGCCCGGTTCAGATAACCGCTGTAGCCGTCCTTCAGCCCCAGATACTGCACCTCTCCGGAATCGCTCATCATCCCTCCCACAATCCTGCGGGCCTTTCCTAACACTCTGCCGCCGATGGCGCCCACCTCGGAACGCTGCTCCAGCAGGGGAGGATCATATTCGGTCCGGGAAAAACCCATGTGCTGAGTCATGGACACACTGGCCTTCCATCCTTGGCTGTCCGCAAAATCCTGGGTTGCCTTCACGCCTGCCTCATAGGCATACAGCTTACTCTCCGGATTAGCCGCCGTGGAGGCATTATGACAGCGCCAATGGTACAGCACCCTGGGAAGATGCACAATGGCCCCGGGAACGCGCCAGAGGCATGCCGCCGCCCGCAGCGCCAGATCATGGTCCTGGGCCCCGTCATAAGCCGCCCGGAATTCCAGCCTTTTCATCAGTTCCGTTTCCATCACCAGCAAATGGCAGATATAATTGTTGGTCATAAGCAGGTCCAGGTTAAAATCAGGCTTAATATTGGGTTCATAAAAACTTTTTACATCCTGATCACATTTGTCCTCATCCGAATAGAGCATCCGAGGCCGCACGCCGTGCTGCTTCCCCCGCTCCAGAGCTGCCGCCATCTCATACAGGGCGTCCGGCGTCAGCACATCGTCATGATCCAGCAGGGCAATATAATCGCCTTCGGTCCATTGCAGAGTCTCGTTGGTATTATCCGCAATGCTGCGGTTGCCCGAGAGACGATGGTAACAGATACGCTTGTCCTCGTAAGAAGCAGCCAACTGCCCCAGTCGGTCATCCTCCCCCGCGTCGCCAATCACAAGCTGCCAGTGAGGGTAGGTCTGTCCCAGGACAGACTCGATCATCTCCCGATAATAGCGCTCCGGCGTATGATAGGCGGGAACCACTACGCTGAAAGTCACCGGCTTTTCCCAGCATCGGCCCCGCTGCTCTTCCAGCATGCTCTCCGCCGGAAGGATGTATCGGTAATTCTCCCGGCCGCCCCGGGGCAAATGCTCCCGGATTGTAACCAAAGTTTCCCGCAGTCCGTTGCGTTTCAGATACGATATGGTTTTTCGCAGATTGTGGATATTTAGTTTGCCCATATTTTTCCCCTTGATGAATGATTCTTCCGTTTATGCCAAAATCCGGCATATAAGGATTTTGTTCTTTGTCATAACACAGAAGTCGCCCCTTGCGGGGCGGCTCCTGAAAGAAAGGATTTATAAATGAGTAAAGTAACTGTTCTATAAGATTGCCTTCAGGTCTTCCGTCAGCTTCTCCACTCTGGCCTGGGCATCTTCCAGACTGCTGCCCACAACGCCCATGTAGAACTTTATCTTGGGCTCCGTGCCGGAGGGCCTTGCGCAGCACCAGCAGTTGTCAGGCAATTCAAAATACAGCACATTGGACTTGGGCAGTCCGGTCTCGGACACAGCGCCGGTCTCCATGTCCACTACTTTATTCTCCTGATAGTCGCGGAACTTCAGTACCCTGGCATCGCCGATGGACTTGGGCGGATTGCTGCGCAGCTTTTCCATAAGAGCCTCGATCTCCTTGGCGCCGCTGACTCCCTTCATGGTAATGGTATACTGGGTCTCCTTAAAGTAGCCATACTTTTCATACATCTGCAGCATCATATCCCACAGGGTCATGCCATGCTTCTTGCAGTAGGCCGCCACTTCACAGAGGCACATTACTGCCACACAGGCATCCTTGTCCCTGGCATGGGTGCCGGCCAGACAGCCGTAACTCTCCTCCAGGCCAAAAACATAATTGTTGGAACCGGTCTGCTCAAACAGCTTAATCTGCTCGCCGATAAACTTAAAGCCCGTCAGTACCTCAATCAGCTTCACATGATAACTCTCCGTGATGGGGAAAGTCATATTGGTGGTCACGATAGTGGTCACCATGGCGGGATTCTCAGGCATGGTGCCGCCTGCTGTCTTTTCCCGCAGAATGTATTCCGCAATCAGCATACCGGACATATTGCCTGTAAATGCCACATACTCGCCAGTCTTGGCATCCTTGGCATATACCCCCAGACGATCCGCGTCCGGATCCGTAGCCAGCACAATATCCGCGTCCTTCTCCCTGGCCAGGCGCAGGGCATAGGTAAATGCCTTGGGGTCCTCGGGATTGGGATAGTCCAGCGTAGTAAACTTGGGATCCGGGTTCTCCTGTTCGGGAACCACATACACATTCTTGAATCCCAGTTCGGACAGCACCCTTCTCACCGGAAGATTGCCCGTGCCGCACAGGGGCGTATATACAATCTTGATATCATCTGCCACTTCCTTGATGATCTCGGGATGGATAATCTGCTTTTTCAGCTCCACCATATAGGCATCGTCGATCTCCTTGCCGATGGACTGATACAGCCCTGCTGCCATGGCCTCAGCCTTGTCCATGGTTTTCACCGTGTGATAGTCCTTGATAGCCTGCACTTCACCGATGATCTCCTTATCCTTGGGCGCGGTTATCTGCGCGCCGTCCTCCCAGTATACCTTGTAACCATTGTACTCCGGGGGATTATGGCTGGCCGTCACCACGATGCCGGCGGTGCAGCCCAGGGTACGCAGTGCAAAGGACAACTCCGGCGTAGGCCGCAGAGACTCAAACACATAGGCTTTGATGCCGTTGGCCGCCAGACACAGCGCAGCCTCGTCCGCAAAGTCAGGGGACATAAAGCGGGAGTCGTAGGCAATGGCAACGCCCTTTCCCTGTGCGCCCTGTTTAATAATATAGTTGGCCAGGCCCTGAGTGGCCTTCCTTACAGTGTAGAGATTCATACGGTTTGTGCCGGCGCCGATCACCCCTCTGAGACCGCCGGTACCAAACTCCAGTTCCTTATAAAAGCGATCCTCGATCTCCGCCTCGTTGCCCCCAATAGCCTCCAGTTCCTTCTTGGTATTCTGGTCGAAATAGTCGTCCTCCAGCCAGAACCGATACTCGTCCATATAGCTCATTGCATATCCTCCTCCGATTCTCTAAGTGCCGGCTTATATGCCATACACCTGTGCTCTGCACCCATATCCCCGGGCAGGCACTGTCAAAGGTATTATAACATAATTTCTTCCATATTTACAGTACTATTTTCCGTCTGATTCAGACAAATTTGCTTATCTCCCGACAGCGGCTAATTCCTCCCGGGTGCATTTTGTAATCCGTCGGATCATGGTTTCTTCAAATCCCGCCTGCACCATCTGGCGGATAATCCGAAGTTTTTCTTCCCGTTTACCCTCCCTTTTTCCCTCCGACCTCTCTTCTTTCATCAAATCGTCAAATGCTTTGCACATCGGCAGTTCCTCCTTTTCCATCCTGCATATCAGGCTTTTAATATGCAGATGTCTCGCAATGACGCGCTCCGCCTCCGAACTCAGACATCGAAACGCTTGGGTCTGCAGCAAATCTTTCAATTTATCCCTGTCCCGGCGGCACTACATGGCCTGGAAAAATGCTCTCAGATCTGTATCAAACAATGCCGGATCCACAAAATCCGCCTCTATCAGGGGAAAATCATAATCGTGCAGATTCGTACCCAGCAATTCTCTGAGCCCGGACGATAAATGAAACATCTGGGACAACTTCTGCCCGCCCTCCCAATGTCCTTCCCCCAGATAGAGCACTATGGTGACAATCGGGCACAGAAAGTCACTTTTTTTCATACGGCTCTTCCTCTCCCGATAGCTACTGTAATCCTTCTTTGCCCTGTGCCCCCTGTCAAGTTCCCTCATTTGGAATCCGTAATCGCATGCGTCATAGTTTATGACCCGCTCCGGCATACTGTAGTCAGACTCTGTCTCTATCTCAATGCCATAGCAGATGTTTTGTACCGCATCCTCCATCAGCACATCTCTCTCGCTCTCCCCACCGGCACTGGACAAAGACGGATATTTTCTTCTGTGCAAAACCAGATTCCCGGGCAGAAGAATTTGTCTTCCACCATAAAGCACTGCGTTTACCAGTTCCGCAAATCTCTCCCGATCCGAAAAAAAAGGTTTGTCCACAATATCCTTTTTTCCCATATACTCCTTTCCGGCCCCAGGTAAAACTGCGCAAAAACTGCACCATACACACTTTCAGCCATCTTTATAATATTTTTGTGAAATATGGCTGATAACGCCGGAATCAGGAATAATGCTACTCCTGATATAACGCCTTGACTTGAGCAAAGCATAGAATTTCACAGAGAAGATTTTGCTTCTATTAATAAAAATTATATAGAACCCTAAATGAAATGTCAACTGAAAAATCAGAAATCTACAGACGAATCCTTTCTCCGGGATACCCTGTCTCCGAGAAAGATATGCAGCTTGGGGGTTAATGCCTGTGCCGACGCAAAGGCATTAACCCCCCAAAGCAAAATACCCAATAAGATTGCAAAGCCGCTACTACAGCGCAGTAGACCTGTACTCAATGGAGACTACGCTGTCCTCCTGCAGAATAAAGCACAGCTTCATGCCATCCCTGGAATAGACCAACATACCGTTTTCCTGAGCCCCTTCCCCATAGGCCTCCAGAAGTTTTTCCAGAGAATCCCCTATGCAGATCCCCTCCGCAGTGGATACGGAATCATCTTTCAGGATCACGGCCGACACCAAATCCCGCTCCTGGGCAGGATAGGTATCAATCTCATACCCATTGTAAGTATAGATTTTGTCCAGGCCCTCAAAGGCGCAGCTTGCCGCCTCAAAATAAGAGGCCGGCTCTCCCAGGGCCTCTATCACAGGTGCCACATCCCCGTCCACTTCCACGGTCACATCCCCCACCTTAAACACATATCCTTTGAAAATCTCTTCGGGGGAGGAATCCGCCTGCTGGGACTCCTGCCCCTCTCCGGATTCCCCGGACTGGCTGCCGCCGGTGGTCACATTCACCACATCCCCGCCGATTACCCTCTCGCTGTCCCCGCAGCCCGCCAGCAAAAGCATGGCCGCCGCCAGAGTCAATACCAATCTTCTTTTTATCCTCATTCTTTCTATTCTCATTCTTTCTATCTCCTTCTATGCTACATTCCGCCGTCTATTTTAATCGTTCATATTGCTCCGTCTTTTCCTGCTCGTAAACGGCGATCTTGTCCTCCCATACCCGGGCGAGAACTTCCTCACCTCTGCGGTCCGCCAGTCCCGCTTCCCGCTGCAGCACCTCCCCCAGATAGGCGGTGATCTTCTCCGCACCGGACAGATTCAGATGCAGCCCTGCATCATAAGTGTCCGTGGAAAAATCCAGCCCCGTCTCCTCCTGCAGTTCCAGGAAATTAATGTAAAGCAGGTCGTTTTCCGCCGCATACCCCTCAATCTGTTCCTCCCACTGGTCATACCAATAAGGATAGAGACTGGGGGCCTTCACCAGGATCAACCGAATATCGTTATCCCTGCACAGGGCGGTGATTCGATCCATATAGTCCCAGGCGTTCTCTCCGAAACTATAATCCGCCAAAATCCTTCCCTCCGGCACATGCTCCGCAGGTTTCACATCCACCCGCATATAGTAGCCGTTGTGAGAAACTTTCGGTGTGTCAAGCAAATAGGCCACATCCGCTTTCCCCAACTCACTCCAGCGGGAGTGATAGCGCAGCAGAGGAAATACATACTCCAGAAAATGCTCCTCCTCCGTCATGGACGCCCGGATGGCAGCGGCTTTGGACAGAGACCAGCGCATGCCTTCCAGCGTCATGCGGTTATACGCCTCCCGCTGAGGCTCGTTGTACTGCATGGCCAGCACATTGAAAATTACCGCCCGGGGTTTTTCATATCGCAATGTGTCCTCCAGCAGATAGTAGGACTGCCAGATCAACTGCTGTGCGCTGCCCCGGATATAGCTGTTGATGCCGTAATCCCGCCATAGCACCGCCGGGGAAAAATTCTCATAAACCTCACAGTCACCGATGAAGATCACATCGTGATCCTTTTCTTCTCCGTAATACTCCGCGATCAGCGCGCCTTCCACCACATCCGCGGCATATTTGGGCATCAGCAGCCGCTGTAAAAAGCACAGGCTGGCTATAATCACCACTGCCGTGCCCATCCATTTGCATAGCTTTTTCACCCTAACTCCCGTCTGCCTGCTTTAGCAGGCATACAAATCAAGATGGCGAAATCTCTGATTTCACCCTAACTCCTTCCCTGCGCCGCCAAAGTCCGATTCCTGCCAGACTCCCGCAGCGCTTATGACATAGCCTGAATCTTAAAACTGGTTATAAATAAATTGACTGGCATCGTATCCAATACCATAGGCCCCCGCCAGCAGCACCGCCAGAAACAGGCCGTACCACACCAGAAACCGCACAGGATATGGCTTTGCCGCAATCCTGTCCCGGACGCTGCCGCTCCTTTGCAGCAGGCTCACCGTCACCAACAACGCCAGCCCCGCCAGCAGCACGCCGTAATCCACAACGCTCAGTCCCAGTCCCAGCAGGGAACCATCCCAGAGGATATGCCAGTTCCCCTCCGTGAAAAGCGTGCCAAACATGCGAAACGTCAAAGGCACATCGCGGTAACAGTCAAAGGTGCGCAGGCAGCTCATCAACAGCACGGTACGGACCACTTGAAACAGCTTGAACCACCAACTGCCCTGCACCCGGAACCGCCCATGGAATCTGGCATACAAAGGCTCCAATTCCTGGGAGACCATGAGAATCACCCAGTTTCCCAGCCCCCAGACCACGAAGTTCCAGCTTGCGCCGTGCCAGATCCCCGTGGCCAGCCACACCGCGAAGGAAGAGAGGTAAACGGGGGCTCTCTTTCCGATACATTCTCCAAAATGTGCCCTGGCAAACCGGGAAAATTTCAGCATGGGCTTGCAGACGGATATGGGATAGAATATGTAATCCGTAAACCAGGTTCCCATGGTAATATGCCATCTGCGCCAGTACTCTTTCACTGATTTGGAAAAATAAGGACGCTGGAAATTCTCTTTCACCCCGATTCCCAGAGACTGGGCTATGCCGATGGTAATGTCAATACCCCCGGTGAAGTCTGCGTAGAGTTCCAGTGCATAGAAGAGCATGCCCACAAACACATAGGCCCCCCGATAGGTCCCCGTGTCCCGGATAATGGCATTGACCCCTGTCAGGATTCGGTCGGCAATCACCAGCTTCTTAAAATATCCCCACAGAATCCTCTCCAGTCCATAGCTGAACCTTTTCCCGTCAAAACCATGCTCCGCGAACAGGCTCTGGGCCAGGTCGCCAAAACGGCTGATAGGCCCCTGTATGAGTTGCGGAAAAAAGGATACAAACAGCGCCAGCCTGCCGGGATTCCGCTCCGCCTCCACCGTGCCCCTGTAGACATCAATCAAATATCCCAGGGCCTGGAAAGTGTAAAAGGAAATGCCCATGGGCAGCGCTATGTCCCAGAATCCAAACTGCCTGGCGCTGCCCACTGCCCGCAGCAGCCCGTTCACATTGGATATGGCAAAATTGGTATATTTTACCACTGCCAGAATTCCCAGATTGAACAGCAGACAGGCAAGCAGCCATCTCCACTGTCCGGACTTTATCCTGTTCTTATATACCTTTTTCTCCTCCTTGGAGAGTTGATCTTTGTTGGCTTTTATATAGGCTTTCTGCCGCCGCCCCATATCTTCAATTCGAAGCGCCGCAAAATAAGTGGTGATCGTAGTGGCCAGAATATACAGCAGCCAGGCAGGCCCTGCGGCAAAGTAAAACAGATAGGAGGCCGCCAGAAGCAGCTTCCACTGAAACCGCCCCGGAACCAGGTAGTACAGCAGAAACAAAGTCGCCAAAAAGCCTAAAAACGCATAGGATGTAAAAAGCATGGCTGTTTATTCCTCATCTTCCAGTTCCTGAATCAGGGCATATAAGGCTTGGGCGGAATTAAAGTTCTGAGGCGTAATTTTCTCCGCCGTGACCGTTACGTCAAAGCGGTCATTGATCTCCGCAATGATTGACACGATATCAAAAGAGTCCAGAATCTTGTCGTCAATCAGACTGTCACAAGTCCCGAAATCCACCTCCGGGTGCAAATCCTTCAAAATCTCCAACAGTTCTTCCATATCTCTTTTCCTCGCTTTCTTATTAAGAGTTCCGCATATCCCCTTTCACCGCCTGAGCACTGTTCTTCAGGGTTACGCGGTCTATCTTTCCGTTGGCGGTGAGGGGCATCTGCTCCAGTCGTACCAATCGGTTGGGAACCATATACCGGGGCAGCTTCTCCCGCAGCGCCACCGCCAGTTCCCGTTCCTCCATGCCGCCCACATAGTAGAGCACGATCTTCCCCTTTATATTGTCATAGACACAGCCGGAAAGTTTAACGCCCTCCACCATATTGGCATTGGCCTCTATCTCACCCAGTTCGATTCGATGGCCCATATGCTTGATCTGGTAATCCTTGCGGGAGACGAACAGCAGCTCCCCCCGCTCATTGTACCGTCCCAGATCCCCGGTGCGATAAATCCGTTCCGGGTAAGCCGTATTCAGGGGATTCTGAACAAATACCTCCCGGGTTTTCTCAAAGTTATTGTAATATCCCAGGGTCAGGGAAGTCCCCCGGATGCAGATTTCCCCGATTTCCCCCTGCCCCGCTCTCTGGTTTTGCTCATTCAGCAAAAGTATCTCCGTGTTGGGGAAGGGGCGGCCGATGGGAATGGCCTCCTCCGGCCCGAACTCTCTCTCCACCTTATAATAGCAGCACATGCCGGTGCCCTCCGTAGGGCCATACAGATTTATGAACCTGGCCTGGGGCAGCGCGGCCCTCCAGGCGGCAAACTGCTTGATGGGAAAGACCTCGCTGCCGAAAGCCACAGTCCGCAGATGCTTCGGCGTCACCGTTTTAAAAGTCCCAAAGGCCGAGATCATGGTCAGGGCCGACACCACCCAGCATATAGTGTTGATGCCGTATTCATTAAGAAACTCCACCAGTTTAATGGGAAAAAGGAACAACTCCCTGGGGATCAGATAGGTGGTGGCACCAAATTTCAGCGTGGGATACAATTCTTTCAGGCAGGCGTCAAAATACAGCGGCGTCTGATTGCCGAACACCGTATTTTCGTCAAACTCCAATACCTCAGACAACTGCTCAATATAGTCGATAACGGAGCGGTGGCAGGCCGCCACTCCCTTGGGCACACCCGTAGAGCCGGAGGTAAACACAATATAAATGGGATCCGTGTCAATGGCCCGGCGGCGAATATCCTCCAGAGCCTCGCTGTCCGCCGGCGTGCGGCAGATTTCGTCGTACAGTACCACTTTCCCGCCAAAGTTAAACTTTTCCGCCGCCTCTTTTGTCAGACTGTCACAGATCAGGATCTCCGCCTGCACATTTTCCAGGATCAGCTGAATCCGGCTGGCGGGCATCTCCTCGTCAATGGGCACATAGAAATCTCCCCCGGCAATCACGCCGAAAAAGGCCGCAATCTCCCTGGGATGCTTATTCATAAACACCACCACCGGCTTTCCGTACACGCCCTGCCCATGCAGAAAGCTGCCCACGGCCCGGCTCTGCTCATGAACCTGGCCAAAAGTCAATGCCTCTTCGCCATTGGAAAAAGCAATTTTTTCCGGCTTCGCCGCCGCAATCCGATCCAGATAATTCAACACATGATTCTGCATACTTCCCTCTCCCGCGCCTCTCAGGCCGGATCTGTGTTACCGCAGCCAGATCCTTTTCCTAAAACGGCCCAACTACGCTGCTCCATACCGCCATTCGCTCCATCGTCTAACAATGCCCGGCTGCCTGAGTGACCAAATTTTCATATTCCTTTTTCAGACTCCCGCAGCAGAGCACCGCCTTCCGTGCCAGTACTTCCAGCACATCCAGAAAACCCGGCCCCAGAATATGATCCCTTTTGACCAGGGACAATTCCGTGCAGGCCAGCAGGATTACCTGTGCCCCCTGGGCAAAAAGCCTGTCCGACACGGCCTGAAACAGCGGAAACTCCACCGGTTTCCCTGCCTTCACATTTTCATAAATCAAATGCATCACCGATTCCTGGTCCTGCTCCCCGGGCACCATACAGCTTATGTGGTGCTGTTCCAGACAGGTCTGGAACAATCTGCTGGCCAAAGTGCCGTCCGTGGCCAATATGCCCACTCGCTTCACCCCCGCCTCCTCCAGACAGGCCGCCGTCTCCCGGACGGCATTCAGGATAGGGATACCGATCTCCTCCTCCAGCTGCCTCTGAAAATAGTGGGCCGTAATGCAGGGGATAGCCAGCACTTCCGCTCCCTGGTCCGCCAGCCCCCTTCCGGCCTTTGCCATCAGGGGCATGGGATTTTCAGCGCTCTGCCCCAGTATATACCGGGTGCGGTCCGGAATCCGGGGCATACTGTGCAAAAGCACTTCCATATGTTCCTGATCCGCCGCCGCTTCGCTCATCTGAACAATCAGTTGTAAAAAATATGCCGATGCCATGGGGCCCAGGCCCCCAAGCACGCCTAATATCTTCATTTACAGACTCCTTCAGTACCCTCTCCGCCGATATAGCCCATCCTTGTCCCGCAGTCCTCAAAGGCTCTCTTCCCTGCTCAGTTGATCTCCGGGTAAGCCTCCCGGTCATAGTTGTGGGAACGGTAATGAATGCCGGAATACTCCATCAGTTCCGCGTCCGTCCACAGGAAAAAAATCGTGTGATCTGTTCTGGGAGTGGTGTCAAAATGATACCAGCCGTCTCCCACATCCACCAGATTCCAATAATGCTCCCTCTTGGTGGGGATCTTGGCAATATCCATATTTTTGATGCCAGCCCTGGTCAACAGCGCCTTGGCGGTGCAGGCATACACATAGCAGTCACCCTGCCTCTTAGCCAGGCCTTCATAGGCCGCCCTGACCCAGTCCCCTTTCTCGGAATGATTAATGTATCCCACATTCCTGCGGATATATGTGTATATGGCCCAGGCCTTGTCCCGCTCGCTCATCTCGGGGGTAATTATTCCGGCCAGCGCCGCGTCTGCCAGCGCGTTGACCTCCTCCAGACTATAGAGCCTGGCCGCCACCGTAAGGCTCACCGTCACACTGGTCTCATTCCCCGCCGCATCCACCGCTCTGTAAATTACAGGGTAGACCCCTGCTTCCCCCAGATTGACGGCAGATGTGTCCACTGACAGCTCCAGACCGTCAGGACAGTTATCCTGGACGGTAACATTTTTCCGATAGGATACGCTGTCTCCCATAAATACCAACATATCCCTGGCCCCTGTGATCACCGGAGCCTCCGTGTCCGCCTCCAGCGTGAGCAATGCCGTTTTTATGGTCTCATTGCCCCCCTGGTCTGTGAAAACGATAGCCACCTGCTGGGTACCGATGTACGCCAGATCCGGTTCCTCCCCGAACCGCAGCTTTACCTCCGTGGCGTCCTCGATTACCGTCACAAAATCTTCCGGCTGCCGGGGAAGTATGGCAAAACCCTCCACATCCTGTACCTCCGCCCGGGGAGGCACAGTATCCACAATATGTAAGACGGAGGAATACAACTCTCCGTCCACCCGCAGGGAAACAGGATAATCCCCCACGCTGTGATAGTCCAAAGAATCTATTTGGGTGATGAAATCCGCTTCCGCCTCGGTCAGCAGGAATTCCCTGATCCCGGGAGGTCCCTGCCCCGCCTCTACAGTCAGTTCTTCCGCCACCGGCAGAACCAGCAGTTCCGCTTCCACCACCACTCGGTTTCCCCCCCGGTCTGTCAGCGCTAATTCCACCATCTGCCGTCCGGCCCTGTGGAAATCCGGAGACACGCCAAAGGATAGTTCCACCGCCGTAGCGTCCGTGACATTTTCCACAAACAGTTCCGGTCCGCAGGTTTCCCCCAGTTCCAGCTGCACCGGCACGGTGTCGCAGGCGGGCGGTATGGTGTCCTCCACCACCAACGTACATCTGTGGACAAACCATCCGCTCTTCACCTCTACCTGGTACTCTCCCGGTTCCGTCACAGAAAAGGGCTGGCTGTTCTCAGTAAAAAAGGCGTTTTCATCCGGGGTTTTCAAAAAATCGGAGGGGGTCACCGAAACCCCTGCTTCCACCCGGCAAAGATGATAGGCCAGATTGTCCACATAGAACCATCCGCCCACACATGCCGCCGCCAGCAGCAGGAGTATACCCCCTCCTATCAATATTCTTCTGCGCTTCTTATTGGCCCTTTTGCCTTTTTCTTTTGTAAGTACTGTTTCGTTTTCGACTATCTCCTGCATTTTATCATATATCCTCTTACTCATAAATGATAGATTGCGGGCACTTACCCGTATAGAAACATTTCGGATATCGTATCACCAATGCAGAAGTTTGTCAACTTCCTAAAGCAGGTTATTCCTCATCATCTGAGGGATGCCAGGCTTTACCAAATTTTACGTCTCTAAAAAGGGCCGCCAGACCGGTGATCTGCTTCAGGCGCAGGATCTCATCCTTGTCCATTCCCAGGTGCTTGGCGATCCAGGCATCCGAACGACCCAACTCATGAAGTTCCTTTACAATACTGCTCATCAGTTCCACATTGTGGGTACCTCTTGCGCGGTTGTGGCGAACCGTGCTGGCCATTCGACGGTCAATGGGCTTGTCAATGACGGAAACGGGCAGCATGCCCCCCTCCCTTTCATAGATATCCGGGTACTCCAACATCACCCGGTAACGGTGAAATCCGTCTACAATCACATACACATCCTCCTCCTTCGCATAGTAACACACGATGGGCATGGTGTAGCCGTCCTCCTTAATGCTCTCATACAGCAGCTTCATCTCAGGAGGGGCCACCTTGTTGGGATTGTAAGTATTGGCCTTCACCTTGTCTACGGGAACCGATATCACTTGGTATACAGGGCTCTTATATTCCATTTTTTCCTCCTAGTATTTTAGTTCCGCATATCCTGCCGACGCGCTCTCATACAATCTCCTCGATACTCTGGTATTTGCGTCTGATCGCATCTATATGCTTCTGCTGCTCCCTGGTCAGGCCGAAGCCCATGAAGCGGCAGTTATGGTCATTTTTCAGAATACAGAAACACATGCGTTTCCAGCTTGGAATATCCTTGGTGGACTTGATATCATCGGTATTGTCAGGGATTCTGCCCACGAAGATAATCCGGGATTTCTTGCTGAGGGTGTAATTGGATACCCCGTTCCGACGGATGTCATAGCCTCGTTCCAGCAGTTCTCGTATGGTGTCCTCGTCCAGCCCGCCTCCTGTCTTGTGCCAGAAGATTATGGAACTGTTGAATTTTTTGACATAGTTGTTACGCAGCCGCTTGGGCAGGGTGTCCAGCAAAAAACGGGTATAGGATTCCCAGGTATGCCCCTCGGGCAGCGTGACATTGCGATATCCCATGGCCTTTGTTTTCCCATAGATGCAGGCAAAATTCGCTCCCTTAACCCGGCCCACCAGCTTTACCCAGATCTCCGGATCTATGACCCGGTACAGGTTCAGGGAATCCTTGGAATAATCGTTAAACGGGGAGGCCACCCGCATCTGAGACACCTTCAGTCCCGCCATGTAATACAGATCATACAGGTGGTTATAATCATAGTCAAAGAGATAATTGGCATGCCATACATCGCTCTGGGACCAGTCGTACAGCGGTGAGGCGCACCACACATCCTTAAACTGTCTGCTGATCCAACATTCTCCGTTATAACCGTATCGCTTGTTTAAAAAACCGCTGTACCTTTGCAGGGATTCCTCTGCCCGCATGCCCAGGAGGCATACGGTCTTACCTTCCCCGTGAGCCTCCCGGTACCATCTGCCAAACTGCTTTGCCAGATCCTCCTGATGCATCCGATAACGGTAGGTGGTAATGGGATTGTTGTCCAGGTTTATCACATATTCCTTATCCGGCATGGGCCTGACCCAACTCTCCTTCTTGTTGTCGTCCCAGGGATACCAGTACATCTCATAACTGCTGAGGGCAGTGCGGGTGGCCATGGGCAGGCACACCCAATACAGATCAGCCTCTTCCCTGATCCGCTCAAAGGTGCGTTCTATGTACTCCGTTGTCACTGTGTACTGAGCCTCGAAGTCCTGGTGGAACACGCCGATTCGTCTGTGAGGATAATGTTTTTTTCGGTAGTCCAGAACCAGATTCAGCAGCAAACCGCTGTCCTTTCCCCCGGAAAAGGAGATGTAGATGTTCTCAAACTCTTCAAAGATCAGTTCCAGGCGGGCCTGAAGCCTTTCATATACATCGCATTCCTCATATTCCCTTAACATGCCTCTCTTCACTCCTATCCTGGGTCCGGCCGCCCCATGCCATGCATATTTTAGGCAAAGCCGGCTTATGCTTCATTACACAAAAAAGCACAAATTGGGCATAATAATTTCCAATTTTTTCCAATTACTTAAAAACTTTAACATAAAAACCAACAAATTTCAACAAAAAACAGGAATCCGGATCCCTTTCCGAATTCCTGCTCTTTCTACTTTTATCTGCCATGATGGCCGCCATACCCTCGACCGCCGCAGTCACCGCTGTCCCAGTCCGTTCCGCTGCTCTGGTCTGCACCATCTTCCCAGCGGGTTCCACCGCTCTGATCTGCATTGTTCTCCCAGCGGGTTCCACCGCTCTGATCTGCATTGTTCTCCCAGCGGGTTCCACCGCTCCGGTCTACGCCGTCCTCCCATTGGGTTCCGCCGCCCTGGTCTGCATCGTTTTCCCAGCGGGTTCCACCGCTCTGATCTGCACCGTCCTCCCAGCCAGTTCCGTCTTCCTCCTGTCCCGGGTATCCCTCCCGGTGGTGATGCCCGCCCTGGGATTCCTCCTCATGCTGTCGGCATCCCACGATCCGCTCCTGGATTTCCCCCATGGACATTCCATGGCAATCCTCCAGGGTGACGCTTCCGTCATACGCCGCCAATTCCAGATATGCCCTGTATTTGCCGAAAGACATCTGGTACCGATGGGCTTCCTCCATGCAATGGCTGTCGCTGGTGTAAGTCAGCACACTGTAAGACTCTGACATGCCGATGGAACCCAGCGCCTCCATTATGGCTTCCGGACTGTCGGAAATCACGGTAAACACCAAAGTGGCATTTTCCGTCAGATATCCCCTGTACGTCTCGTCCTCCAGCAGAATGCTCACTGCCTGCACATAAGGTTTATTTTTCAGGGAAAAATGCTCCAATATGTCCTGTCCGTCCTGGTTGTATGCCTCCGCTGCCACCACCCTTCCATAGCGGTTGACCCCCAGTTCTATGGAAGGGTTCACATCCATGCTGATATAAGAAGTGGGAATGGCATACAGAAAACGCCAACCCACTCCCAGGAGAAGGAACAGGCAGCAAGCCGCCGCCAACCCATAAACGGAGACGCGTTTCCATGCCGTACAGCCCCTCCTGGCCCGCTGTCTCTCCAGATACCGAAGGGTTCCTTCCTTTAATTCCCGGGAAGCTGTAATCCCCTCCATGCTCCTGCGTATCCCGTTCATGCCCACTCACCTCCCAACTTCTCCCGCAGCATTGCCCTGGCTCTGGAAAGCCAGGTGTAGACCGTATTCTCCTTTTTACCCAGGATCCCGGCGATCTCCACGGCGGAATACCCTTCATAATAGAACAGATAGATTACCCTTCGATATTTTTCCGGCAGTTGCAGCACAGCCTCCATCACCTCCCGGGAGGCATCGTCCGGTGCGTCGCCCTCCTCCAGCAGAGATTCCAGCGGGATCCATCTTCTGCGGGACAGGCTGCGCAGCCAGTCCCCACAGGCGTTGACCGTCACCCGTACCAGCCAGGCTTTCTCATGCTCTTCGTTTTCAAAGGAGCCTTTATAAAGCATATATTTCAGGAATACGTTCTGAAACACGTCCTCCATGTCATGCTTGTTTTTCAGATGCACAAGACAAATTCTCCGTACCATGTCCGCATACATCTCCACGGCACGGTTCATTTCCTCTGAGTTCTTCAAGGCTCTCCTCTTTCCCGCATATCTGAAGTTTGGTTTCGGCAAACTCCCCCTGCGCCTGCGATATCGCTCCCACCAGCTGAAATTCCTCTATTTCGGCATATAGGGAGCCTGGTCAGAACCAGACTCCCTATATATTCTCAGCGATGGCAGCCCGACCTGTGGGAACGGCCGGAATGATGTCCTCTGGAACCCCGGCCACAGCCCTGCCCGTAGCCCTCGTGTCCCAGACAATTTCCTCCGTACTGGCAGACGCCGTACTCGTCACAGCATCCCTCCCCCGTGCACACGCCGTCCTGGTAACAGGCCGCATACTCCGTGTCACAGACATTTTGGCGGTTATGCCCGCATCTGGCATAAGCCACCTCCGATACGCTTCCCGCCAGTATAACTGCCGTGAGCAACGCTGCAGATACTTTGATGATACCCTTCATGATCCTGTCCTCCTGTCTCATATTATCTCCTACAGCTTATGTACTCCCATATGCTGTAAGGCACTTCATAATAAATACGTTTCTCACGGCTCGATCCTTTCAAAAAAAATTATTTTTTCTCCTCCAGATACAACTGCACCCTGCTCTGAATCGCTTCCGCCGTCTCTACGGCCCCCTTGCTGCCCTCAAAGAAAGAATGCGCCTCCTCCTGCACTATAAGCCTGATCTGTACCGGTATATAGGGAACAGGCCGGCAGCTCTCCACAAAGTCCAGATATTCCTCCAGGTATGTGGAACCGTCAGGCTTCAACGTAAGGTCTGTGATCACTCTATTCTCCGCATCGCTGGAGCGCAGCAGTACATAGCACTCCCGCCACGGATGGTAATACACACTGTCCCGAATGACGTCCGTCCTTACGCTCCCCTCGTCAACCTGGAACTGGTTATCATAGTTCAGCAGCAAAGAGAAAAATTTGCCGATCTCCTCCTTATACGCAGTCTGGGCATTGACCACCAGATAACCTTGGGAATAGCTTTCCACATAGCTGCCGCTTCCTTCCTCCGTGGGAAAACCTACCACATGGCCTTCCTCTCCAAGGCCCTGCATGACGAGGGAGTAGCTAGCAAAACCGCTATAAAGTGTCGCTTCCTCTGCCACCACTTCTCCCTCCTCCATCAGTTCCAGATACTCGTTCTGTTCCAGAGCCCCCTCCAGCCTTTTCTCAAGAGTCTCCGTGGACCCATATTTTTTGCACAATTCCAAAAGACGTACAAACTCCGGGCTGTCAAACCTGCAGCTTCCCTGCTCCAGATCCAGAAAAGAGGACTTACCATGAAAAAGCAACCCATAGAGAATATCATATCCTCCGGCCTGAAAGCCATTTCTTAGAAAGGGACACTTCCAATCCTCCCTGCTCTCCAGTACTCCCATCAGTTCTTCCAGATTCCATCCGTCTCCCTCCCATACCTCAAAGGGTGTGGCCATGGTTCTGAACTCCACCGACAGCACCAGTCCCACCAGCTGCCCGTCCACAGTGCCCAGTCCCAGCGCGCCAGGAATCAGTACATCTTTTGTCTCCTGGGGAATCATATCGGACAGATCGCAGAGCGCTCCCCTCTCCTGCAAAAGCATCATATCATCCCGGTTTACATACAGGATATCCGGTCCTTTCCCGGCTGCCATCTCCGCCATTATACGGTCTTTGTAATCCCGCTGGTATTCCGGTCGATTCTCCAGTTCCAGAGCGATGGGAATTTCCCCTCCGTTCTGTTTAAAACCTGCCGCCCTCCTCTGGAAATAAGATATGCCACCATCTCCCTTCAGGCTGGCCAGCCGGATCTGCTCCTTCCGGGGCAGTTCCTCATCCGTGAGCACATAAAGGGTACCCTTTCCTCCCTGCAGTCTGCACAGCAGTATCTCCCCCTGCTGGTTTCGAATCAGGCCGCTGGCCTCCGCTCCAGGGTCCACCCCGTTTTCGTACATTCCAAATAGTTCCTCCCGGGTGTTCTTTTCCATGTCCCAGCGCACCAGACTGTTTCCCCCAAGATAGTAAAAAACATTATCTCCATCAGCCAGCAGACTCTTCACGGCATCGCCCGTCAGTTCTCCCAGAGGAAACTCTTTCCCCTCCTCATCCAACCGGGTCAGGATAGTCCTCTGCCCTTCGTCGTCATAGCGGCTGAGGATAATCCTGCCGTCCGGCAGCCAGAAGGACTTTGTATTGTCCCAGGAGTCCAGATTCCAGGGATACCCTTCCTCGGGAAAAGGCTCCGATACCTCCAGGGTATTGCCTTCCAGGTCTGTTTTTAACAGGAAATACCTGTTTTCTCCCTCCTGCATCTTCAGGGATAACTCCAGATCCGCCGTGAGATCGGCGGAGTAAACCTGGCAGCCCTCATGTCCCTGGACCTGGGGGGTAATCACCTGCTGGGTCAGTTCCTTTTCTTCCACATCGTAGATCTGCACACAGAGTCTGTCCGCCTTGTCCTCCCCTCCGCTCTCCACCCGCAGCATATAGATCAGAGGACCGATGATCCGATAACATGTACATTTCTCTGCGTACCCCTCCTCCGGCTCCTCAAAATGCATGACCTCCACATCTTTTACAGTCAGCGTTTTCCCCTGGGATACCTCTTGCGCCACAAGCAGTTCCTGTCCCGCCCCGGCGGGTTTATCATTTTCCTTTCCGCCGCAGCCTGCCAGCAGCAGACAGCACAGCAACCATGGCAACCAGCTTTTTCTCATACCTGTTCTCCTTCCCTGCAGAGAGTCCATGCCGCTCCCTGTCAGATCCAGAATAGCATATGTACCTATGGCCGCTCAAGGTCCTTAAACAATTCTTCCACGAGCCTTAAACAAATCTTAAAATCCCCCCTGCAATCCTCGATCTACCGGGTGGAACCCGGCAACTTCAGAGAATAATCGCATCTCTCCAGGGTGAAATTGGGATTGTAATAGGGATCTCCCTTCTCCAGCAATGCCTTCCACCTCTCCCGGAACCGAACCGCCTCCTGCTCATAGCGGGCCGCATTTTCCCCATGGAGATCATCCCCCCGGGACTCGGACTCATAGTGGTACAACTCCGCAAAGGGCGTAAACACGTTCAGCTTGCCCCCCTCCAGCAGCCGCAGGCAGAAATCCACATCGTTCAGAGATACGGCAAAGGTTTCGTCCAGCCCGCCCGTCTGCTCGAACAGAGACTTTTTGACCATAAGGCAGGCCCCCGTCACCGCAGACACATTCTGGGCATAGCAAAGCCGCCCCATGTATCCCAGATCCCGAAAATTATGTTTATAATGGGTATGCCCCGCCGTGCCATGGGCCCCCATACCTATGACCACCCCTGCGTGTTGGATGGTGCGGTCTCCATAATACAGCTTGGCTCCCACAGCCCCCACGTCCTCCCGCTGAGCATACATCAGCATCTCTTCCATCCAGTCAAAGGTAATTACCTGCGTATCGTTGTTCAGCAGCAGCAAATATTCGCCGGCGGCGTAAACTGCCCCCAGATTGTTGATTCTGGAATAATTGAATTCTCCCCCATAGGTCACAATCCTTACCTTTGCTCCCGCCTTTCCGGCCTCCTCCGCGCACATGACACCCATGTCATAAGACTCCTCCGAAGAAGATGCCCCGCCCCGGGCTGCCAGGGCCTGCTCATAGTCATATCCCAACAGTTCTCCATAATACTGTTTAATCTCAGGAGAAGTACTGCCGTTTTCCACGATCACCAGTTCAAAATTGTCATAGGTGGACCTATCCAGAATGGAGTTGACGCAGCGTTCCAGATCCTCCCGGTGATCCCGGTTGGGGATGATGACGGAGATCCTGGGATTGCCCTCCACCCTGTAGCGGATGCGGAATATGGTGGGAAAGGCCCTGGTACTGCTGATCTGAAAATCCCGGAAGCCATGCTTTTCCAGATGGTCTGCCACTGCCCGCCTGGCAGCTTCCACCGCGTAAGGTTTCGCCTCTATGTCCGAGGCCACGCTGCCCTCGTGACTTCTCCAGTAGTACAGGAGTCTGGGAATGTGGTGTACTTTCCCGGCCCGGTCCGTAAGCCGCAGAATCATGTCATGATCCTGACTTCCGTCCAGGCTGGTGCGGAACAATTCCACGTCCTCCTCCAACAGACGGCGGGAAAAGACGCTGAAATGGGTAATATAATTGTTCCCCCGCAGGGTATCCGGCGCAAAATCCGGCTTAAAATGCATATTCACCAAATTGTTCACACTGCCGTCCCTGAAAGTAGACTCGTCACAGTAAAGGAAATCCGCCCCCGTCTCGTTGATGGCACGGGCATATTCATACAGGGCGCAGGGATGCAGCACATCGTCATGGTCAAACAGGCCGATATAGTCCCCAGTAGCCAGGCGATAACATGCATTGGTGTTCCCCGCAATCCCCTGGTTTTTCTCCAGCTTATGGTAGAGGATTCGTCCCCCCGACCGGGCCGCATACTCCTGACAGATCCCGCTCACATAGTCGTGATCCCCGTCGGAGCCGTCCGCCAGACAGAGTTCCCAACTCTGGTAAGTCTGTTCCATGACGGATTCTATCATATCCCGCAGGAAGCGTTCCGGCGTATTCCACAGAGGCACCAGAATACTGAATCTGACTTTCTCGGGAAAAACCGTCTCCCTCTGGATCCGGGCCGTTTCCGAATCCGGGAAGCTGGCCGTGCCGAACTGCAGGCTTGCCTGCCTCTCTCTCTTCTTATATCGCAGCTTTTTTACCAAATCCCGGGGATGCAGTACCCGCCTGGCCCGGGTAGCCTGCCGTCTGCAAAAATGGATAGCCCTGCGGAAAGGCTTGCTCATCTTCCAAAAAGCGCTGTTGTGTATGAAATCCAATTTGGCCTGCAGCACATCCCTCTCTTCCTCCAACTGAGACAGTCTGTCCGCCAGATAAGCGCTGCGCTGTTTCTCTTTCTCATAGGCTTCTTTATAATCCCGATCCGTCATGTACCGTTTCCCCCTTGTCAGAATTGTCTGTTGGTTCTTGGGCGGTCTTCCAGACAAACCCCGGCAGCAGCTCCTCCTCCGTCCACAGGGTCAGCCGTCTCCGTCCGATTCTGCTGCGGGCCTGAAAGCCGATCTTGTAACAGCCTGTCGGCAGAAGTCCCTGCTCCAGAATCACCCGGAAGCCGCACAGAGCCACATTGGGCTGCTCCTGCATTCCATACTCGGCCTCTCTGCTGTACTGCTCCTTCAGAGACATGGCATATATCTCTCCTTCCTGACTTTTCAAGAGCAGGTACCTGTCATAGCAGGCATTATTGTCCCATCTTACCACCAGATATCCCTGCAGACAAATCGCCTCCCCGCTCCGGAAGGCACCCAGTTCAAAGGCCAGATTCTCCGGCTCCCGCTCCGGGCACTCCGCCAGGCGCCGGCAATTTGACGCCTTCTGAGCCCCGGCGCGGGTGTCCAGATAAACTCCGTAAATATGCGTATCCCCCAATTCCGTACACAGAGGCTCAGGGTAATAAGGATCATACCCTAAATATGCGGGATGCCTGTGGTACAGGGTCTGCCTTTCCCGGCGGAGACGTTCCATCTTCTCCCGGGTCAGATCGCCGCCCCGGCTTAAGGATTCATGATGCCAGGCGTGGAATCGGTTCAGCACTACATTGTGCCAGCCGGCCTCCCGCAGCCGGAAACACAGTTCCACATCGTTGTAGGCCACCTGCAGATCCTCCGGGAAGCCCCCGGCCTGTTGGAATCGGTCACGCCTTACCATGAGACAGGCCCCGGTCACCGCCACAGCATTGCGGTCCAGGCTGCCATAACCATAGTCTTCCTCCTGGCCGTCCCGGGTAAATTGCAGCTTGTGCACCGGCCCTCCGGGCAGGTTGGTGATACCCGCATGCTGAATCATGGTGGAGTCCGGATAGTAGAGTTTCAGTCCCACCGCTCCCACATAGGGCCGCAGCGCCCGCTCCGCCATGGCCTCCAGCCAGCCGTCCGGGCACACCGTGATATCATCATTGAGAAAAAGCAAAATTTCTCCTGTGGCCTCCCGGGCGCCCAGGTTGCACATTTTCGAAAAATTAAAGGGCATGGGCTCATAGATATATCCCATGCCCCGGGTCAGTTTTTCTATTTCCGCCCTGTTTTCGGGACTGCTTCCATTGTCCACCACCAGAATCTCCCAGGGACAGAGCCCATTCTCCGGGCTGCCTGCCCCCGAGCCTGCCATAGTATCGGTCCGGGAGCAGGCCTCCCAACATTTTGCCAGAGACTCCAGACACTGCCCCAGGACTTTGGGATTGTCTTTGGAAGGTATGATAATGGACAGCTTGTCCGCGGACCGGGAAGCCCATACTATCCTGTCAAATCCATCCTCCCGGCGGTATGCGGTCTGAACGCCGGCCAAAAACCCTTCATGGCTCATATGAAACAACATGCCCGGCAGACGGGCTATGGAAGCACAGCCACGGTCAAAACCTCCCGCCAATTCCAGCAGTTGATGCACCAGCCTCCGCACCTGCCCGTGTTCCCGGAAAAAAACCACTCCTTCCCTGTCCCGGGGCCATGTCCCCGGGGGCAGCTTTTCCGCCAGTTCCCTCCGCAGGGCTATCACACTGCCCGGATAGAAGCAGGAAAGCCAGGTATCCGGGGACCATTCCGGCTTAAAATAGGGACTGTGCCGATGCTCCCCCCTTATGTCCAGAGCATCCTCATCCCCATACAGCAGCAGGGTCTGAGGATGGGCCTCAAAATACGCCGCGATCCAGGCAAAAGCCTCCGGGTCAGGATAGCCCTGTTCCTGCAGAATCAGCCATATTCCACGCTCCTTCAGCAGGGCAAGTCCCTGCTCCAGAGCATCACCGCACAGCTCTGCCAGAGACCGGGAATTGGCCTTCTCCGGCAACTCGTCTTTCTGTCCCCGGGGCAGAATACCCGGGCGATAAAGAACTTCCCCCGATTCATCGGCCTGCCCCACAAGCCCCAGCCACTCCTCATAGGAGACGCGCCGCTTGGCTCCGGCCAGCCTGCAGGCATACCGCCTGTTCCGTTGTCTCTCCAAAGCCCCCCGCAGCTTTGCCTTGATATGCAGTCCCATATGAACTTCCTCCCCCTGCTGCCCACAGGTTAAACCCATTTCCTCACTGCGCCGGCCAGATCCTCCGCCATGGAGAGGGGCAGCAGACGGTACTCCATGCGGATATACAGGATATTCACCTCACCCGGCTGCAGTCGGCTGATGTCAATGTCGATATTGGGATCCGGGGTGGGATACACCACCGTCAAATAATTGTCTCCCTGCTCCCCCTTGGACCGGATCCGCTTTCCGTTGACTGCCAGCACCTTGGGGGCATTCGGCAGAACCTTTTCCCCGTTGAAGCGCAATTCCAGAATCCTGCAGATTCCGCAGTCCATGGCGGGGTCAATCCGCATTCTGCGCACATTGCCGGGGAACTGAAGTTCCAGTTCGATCTGTGCGCCATCCTCATAGACTCGGTCCAGAAAACGGGAGCACTCCTCCCGATAACCCTCGCCCCTGTCCTCGTATACCTGGATTCTGGTGAGGCGCTCCCGCTCTTCCTGATCTCTCACCAGCTTTTCAGGATCCCGCAGTTTTTTCCCGATCCCTTCCCACAGCGCCGCCATGGAAGCCGCCTTACCCTCCACATAGCGCTGAAACTTCAATTCCTGTTCCCGGTATTCCTGGGCCTGTTCCTCCGTGATCCCCAGAGTCCGCAGCACTCTGTCCAGATCCAGCCGGCCCCGCTTCTCGTTCTCCAGCAGATAGCAGTACACTGCCCGAAATGCCAGTTCCCTGGCCTCTATGGACTTTTCAAAAGTCCATTCGTAGTCGATCAGCGTCCATCTGTCCCCGTCTACCAGCAGATTGGAGAACACCAGATCAAAATCCGTCACCGGGCATTCTTCTCCATAACCGATTCTCTCCAAATACTGGTCAAAAAAGTGCCAGAAGCCCTCCTGATCCCCTTTTTCCAGACATTCATCCAACAATTCCGCCAGGGGCCGGCCCGTCACATATTCAAATGCCGCATGGAAATCCTTGTCCTGCCCCTCCAGCCTGCATTTATTTACGCCCAGAGCGCTGCCCTGGTAGCGTTCCGTCAGCTTTTCCCAGGCCCAGGCCATCCTGCGCACATGCGCCTGGGCCTCCTGGGTCAGGGGATATTTACGCACTGTTTTCCCCCCCTGGCCGTCCCGGCAGATCTCTGTACGAATCTTAAATTCCCTGGCCCGGTCATTGGAATACTTTACATATTCCACAGGAAAAGACGCACCGATCACAGCCATGTAGGAATTGGCGAACACGGGAAAAAGCCCCTCTTCCACTATGCCGTCAAAGGCCAGCTTTTCATCAAAAAGCATCATGCGGTCCCGGTCAAAATTCCGCAGATTGTTGGACAACTCCCCCCGTCCCGGCAGACGCTGGTCCGAATAGACGGCGGTCATAAATTTATAGTCCGGATAGGGATAGTAGAAGCTGTATTCTTCCGCGCCGCAGCTTTTGAAAATCGCTTCCAGCCCCTTTCGGGAGAAGGTTCTGGCACTGCCTCCCTCCTGATAGTTCTCAATCCCGGAAAAGTAGCTGCCCAGATGATCCTCCTGGCAGCCCGCAAAATATTTCAGCCCGTATTTGTTCTCAATGGCGATCAGGATCCGCCCCCCCGGGGCCAGATGGCTCATCAGGATCCGCAGGAACTCCTCATAGGGACGGTCTCCGCCAATATAGCCCCGGCCGTACTCAAACACTCCGATGAGACAGATATAGCTGTAATCCCGGGGCAGCCCGGGCTCGATGTCCTGGAAATTCCCCACATGGATGGTGATATTGTCATAATCGCTGTGCCGGCAGGCATTGATCATGCTGCGCTTTTTGGACAGATCCACACAGGTGACGCTGCCGGCCTTCCTGGCCAGCGCGCCGGTGATGGCCCCGCATCCGCTGCCCACCTCCAGTACCTTGTCCTGCGCCGTCATAGGCACGAAATCCACAATGTTTTCCCTCAGCGGGGACAAATGATACAATATGGGCCAGCTTTTCCGCTGTTCGATCAGCTGCGGATACTCCACCCTGGAATATTTTTTCACAATGTCCAGCAGTTCGTCCTCCACCGTGCCGTCACAGTAAAGGTCCTCTCCCGGGTATTTACTTAAATCCAGTGTGATCTTCCCGATCTGTTCCGTCATATTCTACATTTCCTCCGTTTGGATTCCGGCACATTCTGCCGTTACTGCGCCGCTTCGGGCGTCCGTTCCAGATCCCTCACCGTGATCCGTGAATTCATATCGTAATATCCCACCGTGTTTTTGTCCGACACTACGGTGATGTTCAGCGCGTCATACAGGCGATGGTACACCTGGAATGTATCGCCCTCATAACCCGTAAGCCCCAGGGACAGCAAATACTCCCCTCCCTGCAGATTCATTTCCTGGGTGAAAGTGATTTCTTTTACCTGTCCCGGCTCTCCGCTGTCCAGATAAGCCTTTTCCACCATGGTATTGGTGCCGGTGATCTCCACGCCGATGATGTTTTTCACCGAATAGGCAAAGATGGGCGAAGGGATATGTTCGTGGAAAGCCACCTTCATATGGATGGAAAAGACAGTCCCCTTGAGGATGGCATTGGACCGCATCCCCCGCTCGTCCGTGAGATACACTTCCAGTATCTCCGCCTGATGGGTGCCGTATTCCAGCAGTTCCGGATTCTGCCCCGCCTCACCGCCGGCGGCGTGCTTCTGGTCCTCCCCCTCTTCATACTGCCCCACCAGTACCTGCTTGTAAGCATCTATCATCTTTTTGGGCGTGCCCTCTCCCAGAAGAACCCCCTGATTGAGCAGATACACCCGGTCACAGTACTTGCTGACGCTGCTGAGATCATGGCTGACAAAGACGATGGTCTTGCCCTTCTTTTTGAATTCCTCAAATTTTCGATAACATTTTGCCTGGAAAAACACATCTCCCACGGACAGGGCTTCATCCACAATCAAAATCTCCGGATCTATATTGATGGCCACCGCAAAAGCCAGCCGCACAAACATGCCGCTGGAATAAGTCTTCACCGGCTGATGCACATAGTCCCCGATATCCGCAAACTCCAGGATCTCCGGCAGCTTGGCCTCTATCTCCTCCTCGGAAAAGCCGATCATGGTGCCGTTGAGGTACACATTCTCAATGCCGTTGTATTCCATATCAAAACCCGCGCCCAACTCCAGCAGGGCGGAGATGCGCCCGTTGACCCGGACCTGGCCGGAGGTGGGATTGAGTACCCCGGTGATAATCTTCAGAACCGTAGACTTGCCGGAGCCGTTGGTGCCGATGATGCCCACCGTCTCTCCCTGGCGGATCACCATGTTCACATCCCGCAGCGCATAATGTTCCCGATACTGCTTCCTGGTCAGCCGCAGGGCTTCCTTGAAGCGGTCCGATGGTTTGTCATACAGTTTGTATACTTTGTTCAGGTCCCTGACCTCAATGGCCGCCTCCCTGATATCCTTCTCTTCCATTGCGTCCTCTTCCCTGCTTTCTCTTTTTCTATATTACATCCGCGAAATGCACCTTAAGTTTCTTAAAGATCGCCGCACCCAGCAAAAACAGCAACGCCGTTAACGCCCAGAAATACAGGGTCCCGGAGAGATCTTCAAAAAACCAGTGATAGCCGTACACCGAATCCCGGTAGCCATTCACGATGTATACAAGAGGATTCAGCTTCAGCAGCGTCACCACCACGGGATTGTGCAGGGAGTCCAGACTCCACAGAATGGGGGTGGCCCATATGCCCACCTGCAGGCAGATGGAAATAATCTGAGACAAATCCCGGAAAAAGATTACCACGGCGCAGGTAGTATAGGACATGGCCAGTACCAGCAGGAAGAGGCATAGTCCGTAATAGACCACCTGTAACAGGTACACACTGGGATAATAACCGTATATGCAGCCCAGAAGCACCGCCAGCCCCAGGAAGAACAAATGGCTGAAGGTGGCTGCGAGAACTTTTATCACAGGCAGAATGCTGATCTTGAACACCACCTTTTTCACCAGGTAACTATATTCAATCAGCGACATGGTCCCCTGGCTGATGGCTTCGCTGAAGAAAAACCAGGGCACCAGCCCGGCCGTGATAAACAGCGCAAAAGGAACCTCCACGCCGCTGCGCAGTTCCACAGCTTTGGTACCAAATATCTTATCGAAAACCAGGTAATACATAAGTACTGTCACCAGGGGCTGGGCAAATCCCCACACCACCCCCATGTAAGATCCGGCGTATCGCTTTTTAAAATCATTTTTGGACAGTTTCCAGATCAGCTTTCTGTTCTGCCATAGTTCCCCGGGCAACCGGGTCAGCCGGGAAGCAGGCGTTTTTGTTTTCTCCATATAGCGGTTCCTGTCACCTTCCGTATTCTTCCACATAGGCGGACAGCCCGCCCCATTTGGTATCTCTCTCCGAAAAGATCAGTTCCATCCCCTCCGGAATCGGCCACTGCACCCCGATCTCAGGATCGTCATACCGCAGACCGCCCTCGTCGCCGGGATGGTAGAATTCCGAGCATTTATAACAGAATTCCGCGTAGTCCGACAGCACCAGAAAACCATGGGCAAATCCCCTGGGTACATAGAACTGTTTCATGTTCTCCTCCGTGAGCAGTTCTCCATGCCACTGCCCAAAGGTGGGAGAGCCCTTCCGCAGGTCCACCGCCACATCAAATACCTCGCCCCTGATCACACGCACCAGCTTATCCTGGGGGTATTGGATCTGAAAATGCAGCCCCCGCAGCACCCCCTTTTTGGAAGCGGACTGGTTGTCCTGTACGAATTTCACATCTATCCCCGCCGCCTTATAATCATTGTAATTATAGGTCTCCACAAAATAACCTCTGGCGTCTCCGAGCACGGTGGGGGTTATCACCTTTAACCCCTCAATTCCACATGTTTCCACTGCAATTTTACCCATTTATATCTCTCCCTCTTTTTTATTTTATTACATGTATTACGCAGACAGTCTCATGCTTTCACGGCTACTATCGACCCATATAGCTGATATTCATATCCACATTTCCCTCTATGCCGTCGATCTTGCCCTTGGAGGTATACTGCCACATATGATAAAATCCCTCATACAGGGGAACACTGCGGTATTCCGCCAGCCAGATGCAGTAGTTCTCCAGCCGTCCCGCGTCTATACGATTGTAGTACCAGTTCCGGCTGGCATATACCCCCGCCTCACCGCCGGCGTTCTCCACCGTGCGGCAGAAAGCGTCGCACACCAAGGTGCGCTCCTCCACGGACAGGCCGTCCGCCCGTCCGTTGCCCCCGGCCCCCTCCGTGTCGATAAAGATGGGGTAATCCAGATTGTACTCACGCACCAGTTCCAGCACCATGGAAGCCTCTTCCACCGCCTCCACTTCGTCTATGGCCTGGGTGAAAAAGTAAACGCCCACTTTCACGCCCGCCATGGAAGCCCCTTTGATATTCGCCTCAAAATAAGGGTCCACCACCAGACTGCCCGTACTGGAGCCCCGATAGCCTGCCCGGATTATGGCAAAGTCTACTCCGGCGGCCTTAACCTTCTCCCAGTCAATCTCCCGGTTCCATTTGGACACGTCGATTCCCACGGTGGTGTTGGAAGTGGGAGTCTGCAGTTTTTTGATTTCCGACTTGTCGCTGTCCTCTTCGGCCTCCTGCACTCCCGTGTCCTCCGCCTGGGCGTCAATGTCCTCCTCTGTCTTCATCAACAGGGAGATATCATCAATAAACACATATTCAACCTTGTCCTTGACCTGCACCCGGGTGGGATTCACCGGCACTTTATAACCCTCTACTTCCTGCAGGCTTACATAGTATTCCCCGGAACTGAGTCCGCCGATATACAGCACGCCGTCCTGGTCCAGATCCCTGTACTCCCCCTGCTCTTCCAGTTCCACCAGGAAACTCTGGCCCTCCACAGGCTTCCCCTGATAGTCCACCACCTGGATACGCAGGTCCCGCTCCACGGAGGTGACCACCAGGGACAACCTGCTCTGCTCCTCCAGTTTTTGCTCCAGCCAGGTGTTTTCCTCCGGGTTGAAAAATGTAGCGTCCTCCAAAAAAGCAGACAGGTCGTTGCCGATCCTCTGCCCGTACTCATCGTAGATTATGTCCTGGCTCTGGGGTTTGGGGGTGGATTGCCCCGTCCCCTGTCCCCCGCCCTGGGGCGCTGGATTGGCGTAAAGAACCAGCACCGCCACCAGCAGGATCACCCCCATGGAACCCAGAATGCAGATTCTCTTCAGCTTAGAGTCCATTGGCTACCTCAGTCAGATATTTTCCATAATTGGTTTTCATCAGGGGCTCCGCCAGCTTGAGCAGCTGCTCCCTGTCGATAAAGCCCCTCTTGTACGCAATCTCCTCGATGCAGGAAATATACAGGCCCTGACGCTTCTGGAAAGCCGCCACAAAGTCTGCCGCGTCCAGCAGGGCATCATGGTTGCCCGTATCCAGCCAGGCAAAGCCTCTTCCCAAAGTCTCCACCAACAGCGTGCCGCGCTTCAAATACTCATTATTGATACTGGTGATCTCTATTTCGCCCCGGGCAGAGGGTTTTACGTTCTTAGCGATCTCCACCACATCATTGTCGTAGAAGTACAGACCCGGCACCGCGTAATTGCTCCTGGGATTCTCAGGCTTCTCCTCAATGGACAGGGCTTTCCCGCTTTCGTCAAACTCCACCACGCCGTACTCTCTGGGATCCCGCACATAATAGCCGAAGATGGTGGCACCTTTTTCCCTGGCCGCCACCTCCCGGAGCACTCTGGAAAAACTCTGGCCATAGAAAATATTGTCACCCAGCACCAGGGCTACCCGGTCGCTGCCAATAAATTGTTCGCCGATGAGAAAGGCGTCCGCCAGCCCCCTGGGTGTCTCCTGCACCGCATAATGAAACTCCATGCCAAGCTGGCTTCCGTCTCTCAGGAGTTCCTCAAAGACCGGCAGATCCCTGGGAGTGGAAATAACCAATACCTCCCGGATCCCCGCCAGCATCAAAATGGAAAGGGGATAATAAATCATGGGCTTGTCATAGACAGGCATGATCTGTTTGCTGATCGCCTTTGTCAACGGATACAGTCTGGTGCCGGAACCTCCGGCTAAGATAATTCCTTTCATGGTCTTTTCTCCTTTTGAAATCAGAGTTTTTCGGTTTACCGAATAGACAGTTTTTAACGCGCCGAAGGGATTGCCGCATTTTTGAGGCAATCCCCCGGTCATAACCTTTTATTTTTCGTACATCTCCGTGTAATATTTCTGGTAGTCGCCGCTGGTCACGTTCTTCATCCACTCCTCATGCTCGAAAAACCAGGCGATGGTTTTTTTGATGCCTTCCCTGAACATGGTCTCGGGATACCAGCCGATCTCTGCCTTAATCTTATCCGGCGCAATGGCATATCTTCTGTCATGCCCCTTCCGATCTTCCACATAGGTGATCAAATCCCTGGTCACCAGACTCTTGCGGGGGTCTCCCTCCGGCAGCATCTCCTGCAGGGTCTCGATGATGATGTTGATAATCTCTATATTCTGCTTTTCGTTGTGACCGCCGATGTTGTAAGTCTCAAACAGCCTGCCCTGCTCCTGGACCATGTCGATGGCCTTGGCGTGATCCTCCACATAGAGCCAGTCGCGCACATTCTTTCCGTCCCCGTATACGGGCAGCTTCTTGCCCTGGAGCGCATTGTTGATGATCAGCGGAATCAGTTTCTCCGGGAACTGATAGGGGCCGTAGTTGTTGGAGCAGTTGGTAATGTTGGCCGGAAAACGATAGGTGTCCATATATGCCTTTACCAGCATGTCCGAACTGGCCTTGCTGGCCGAGTAGGGACTGTGAGGGGCATAGGGAGTGGTCTCATAGAAAAAGGCATTGTCATCATCCGGCAGGGATCCGTACACTTCGTCTGTGGACACATGCAGGAACTTCTTGCCCTCCTTATAACTGCCGTCCGGCTGTTCCCAAGCCTCCCTGGCGCAGTTCAGCATCACCGCCGTGCCCAGCACATTGGTCTGCACAAAAACCTCGGGGTTACGGATACTGCGGTCCACATGGCTCTCCGCGGCAAAATGCACCACTCTGTCAATGTCATTTTCCGTAAAAATTCGTTGGATGGCCTCTTTATCACAGATATCCGCCTTCACAAACGTGTAATTCTCACGATCTTCCACATCTTTCAGATTCTCCAGATTACCCGCATAGGTCAGCGCATCCACATTGATAATGCGGATCTCCTCCCCATATTTTCTGAACATGTAATGAATATAATTGGACCCGATAAATCCGGCGCCCCCGGTTACCAAATAAGTTCTCATAGTTCTTCCTCTCTGTTCCTTCTGTTTTTACAGAAGCGATTACGTCATTATAGCATACTTTTCCAATTTGTACAACCACCACACTGATTCGCCGATACACTAACCGCCGATACACTAATACCCCAGATAGCTGAGGTTCAGGTCCACATCCCCCACGATGCCGCTCACTTTGCCTGTGGACTTATACTGCCACAAATCATATCGCCCGGTGTAGGTAGGAGCGGAGGCATACTGGGCCAGCCAGATTTTGTACGCCCCAAGCTGGCTGACATCTATCTTTTCGGTGAGCCAGGTCCTGTTGGCGTAGATGCCCGCCGTGTACCCTGCGTTCTGTATGGTCTGGCAGAAGGCCTTGCACACCTCTGTCCGGGTCTCCACTGTGATGCCGTCCGCACGGCCCCCGCTGGGCTCCACATCCAGGAACACCGGGTAGGAAATACGATAGTTCTTGATCAGTTCCAACACCATGGAAGCCTCCTCCACCGCCTCCACCCTGTCAATGGCCTGGGTGAAGAAATAGACTCCCACTTTCAGCCCTGCATCTGTGGCCCCTTTGATATTGTTCTGAAAAGTGGAGTCCACGATCAGAGTTCCCTGGGATGATCCACGATATCCGCAGCGTATAATCACATAGGATACGCCGGAGTTCTTCACCGCGTTCCAGTCAATGCTGCCGTTCCATTTGGAAACATCAATTCCCATAACACCTGCGCCCGTCACCAATGTCCCGTCACTGGCAAAGTTGTATTTTACCCCCTGGATCACCTGCTCGCCGGTTACTGCGTTGCCATTGACGTCAAAATACTTCACGGCTCCGCCGATGGTCTGCCAGCCCGTATATTTAGCTTCTCCCTTTTTATAAAACTTATCATAGGTATAGTAATCGGCGTAGAAAGCCTGACGGTAATTGTTGTTCTCCTGAACATAAAGTTCGTTGCCGTCCCTGTCTTTCAACAGTGAAGTCCTGTTCTCCCTGGGGTTCTGTTTGACTGTCACCGTACAGGCTGCTGTAAGGGTATTGTCGTTTTCCGAATATTTTACCGTGATGTTGGCGCTTCCCGCCGCCAGTCCGGTGACGGTTATGGTTCTGCCCGAGATCTCTGCTCTCGCCACATTGGCATCGGAAGATTCCACTGTCAGCACATCTGTATCAAGGCCGTTTTCCAGAACAGCGGTGAGGTTGACGCTTGCCCCTGTATACACCAGTTCCGTGGCCTTGTCCAGTCTCAGGTTCCTGGAGGCGGACACAGTCACGCTGCAGGCTGCGGTCAGTCCTCTGACCTGATTGCCCCCTGCGTCCACGCCGTTTGCCACATAGGTGATCAGTACAGGCTGCTGGGTGACGGCCACGGCCGTCGCTGTCCCGCTGCCATCCACTGTAACGGCGGCGGGATTGTTGCTGGTCCAGGTAATACTCTGGATGGTCACGCCGTCACAGGCAGCAGTAATGGTAAACTGCTCCCCCACAGCCAATGTCTTGTCCACAGGGTCAATCCTTCCCACAAAGGCCCCTGGAACCGATGTGGGAGCTGCTGTGGGCGGCGCAGTCGGGGGTACCGTCGGCGGCGCCGGGGGAGCCGTAGGTGTCACTGCCGGAGGGGCTGTAACCGTTACTGCCGGAGGCTCTGTGGGCATCACTGCCGGAGGCTCTGTGGGCATCACTGCCGGAGGCTCTGTGGGCGTTACTGCCGGAGGCTCTGTGGGCATCACTGCCGGAGGGTCCGCGGGTGTTACTGCCGGAGGCTCTGTGGGCGTTACTGCCGGAGGGTCCGCGGATGCCTCTTTGGGAGGGTCTGTGGGCGTTGCCGCAGGCGGCTCCGGCGACGGTTGTGCGGCGGGCTCCGCCGTCGCCTGGGACGACGGTAACTCCGTCCCGGGATTCTCCCGGGACAACCTCACAAAGCTGCCCCCCAGAGCCAACGTCATGGGATCCGGGATATTCCCCTTTGCCACTTCCACATAATTAATCATAGTACTGGTGCTCTCCACCCAGGCCACCGTATCCTGTATGTAGGATTCCACCTGGGTTTCGTTGATCTTAGTATCCTCCTTCTCCACATTGACCTGAGATTCCGTCTTAACTTCATCCGACACGTCTACCTTTTGGTATTCTATCTCTTTTTTTACTTCTGTCTTCTGCTCCGAAGTCACCAGACCATAACTCTTATATTTCTCATCCGTTAAAGCGTTCATTACCAGCCTGTACTGTCCCGGGGTCAGATTCTTCTTATAAATTATGCCGTCCATGTCATCGTCCGACCACATGATTTCAGTGCCGTCCGGCCCCTTGACGGAAAGGCTGAAGGGTACATTTCCGATTAACTTGCCCGTCTCCTTATTGACAAATTTGATCTTGAGGTCCCTTTCAATGGAACTGAAGTTCATCTGTACATTGATATCCGGCCTGTACTCCTGCTCATCGTACTCCTGGGGCTTTGGAGTCGCCGTCGGTTCCGGAGTCGCCATGACCTGCTGCGCGGCGAGATAAGCCTGCTGGGCATTGGCCACAGCGTCCAACCCCTGCTCCCCAATCAGATTGCCCCCGGCAAGCTGCGCCCCCACTTCCCGGTGAGAATTCGCCTGCAAGTCTCCCATTCTGCTGACAATAAACACGATCCCGGTCACCAGCGCCATCAACAGCACGGCAATACCCGCAACCAGGATAAACTTATCCAGAATTCGGCTCCCGTCTTCGTCATCCTCTTCGAATTCCCCTTCTTCCCCCCCTTCAAAATATTCTGTTTCTTCCGCCAGATCTGATTCAAAATCCTCGTATGCCTCCCCATCTTGCGTGGGATCCTCTTCCGGATATCCGTATTCTTCCTCGTATTCCTCTTGGTCATACCCGGCATCTTCTTCCGGATATACCAACTCTTCCTCGACCCCCTCCTCATCATATCCAGCATCTTCTTCCGGATATCCGGACTCTTCCTCGACCCCCTTTTCGTCATACCCGGCATCTTCTTCCGGATATCCGGACTCTTCCTCAACCCCCTCTTCGTCATATCCGGCATCTTCTTCCAGATATACGCATTTTTCGTCATACCCCTCCTCATCATACCCGGCATCTTCTTCCGGATATCCGGACTCTTCCTCAACCCCCTCTTCGTCATACCCGGCATCTTCTTCCAGATATACGGACTCTTCCTCGACCCCCTCTTCGTCATACCCGGCATCTTCTTCCAGATATACGCATTCTTCGTCATACCCGGCATCTTCTTCCGGATATTCGGACTCTTCCTCGACCCCCTCTTCGTCATATCCGGCATCTTCTTCCAGATATACGCATTCTTCGTCATATCCGGCATCTTCTTCCGGATACTCATACGCCTCCTGCTTCGGGCCTTCCTCATCCTCAGAAAGGAAATCCTCATCTTCAGCATCATCCCACTCATCCTGAAACCGGGACAAATTTTCCTCTATATTTTTCGTTGGTCTGCCAAAGCGTCCCTTCGACCTTCTCATACTGTTCCTCCCGCCACCGAGCCCTATACCGTCCGAAGCCCAAATTTATCCGCCGCCGGGCGCACAGACTGCATAGTCCCCTTCTTCACGGCCTTTACTGCTGTACAGTATAACATTGAAGCCGCCATTGATTCAAGAAAAAACGGAATATTCATAAAATATTAATTTCTCCGCAGACTAAAGCACGAAACGGCTTATTCCCATTTTTATATAGACAATACGGCCGGATAATAGTAAAATAATGGCAGGAAAGTGAGGTAGCTCATGAGACAGGAATCCGCTGACAGTCACCGCAAATCAAATATTCCGGATATAGATATCATCGACCTGGACCTTGTCACAGACGCTGTTCCCGGCGGGTTCCCCTATGAAGGAAAAAATACGGATTATCCCTCCGAAAGCACAAATGAGGATAAGAATCAAGAATCTGCTATGGAAAACTTCAATGGACAGGATGAACCATTTTCCGATGACACTCCTTATGAAGAAGAAGACGAGCCATCCCCCAGGAAGGAGAAACCCGGTCGCCTGGGCTGCTTCTTCCGCCACAGTTTCCTGCACATAGTGTTTGTGCTGGCGCTGATACTCTGCATCGGACTGATCGTTTTCCGTTTGTCTAATTGGGGAACCCGCGTGCCCTCCCTCTTCGACCCGGACGCGGACTTTGATGACAACGACCTCATCGAAGTGCTGGACAATATGGTAAAAGCACCGGCAAACCAGGACACGGACGGCTTACGCACGGTGGTGGTGCTGGGAAATTCCCCTTTCTCCGACCAACGTGATTCTGACACCTCTGTCATCAGTCTGGCAGACCAGTTGACGGAGGCGGTTTTCTACAACTGTTCCGTCGGCGGGTCCCACCTGGCGGCCTCCAACGACACTTTCCGGCCGGAGCAGGATCCCATGGACGCCTTTAATTTATACTGGCTGACCACCCTGATCACCCTGCAGAATACCGTCATATATGACAGCGCCTTCGCCGCCATGGGAGACGCCGTCCCCAGCGATGCACGCTATGCCTTTGAGACCCTGTCTACATTGGACTTTCAGAATGTAGACGTATTGGCCATCATGTATGACGCCTCAGACTATCTGGAGGAGCGCCCCCTGTATAACGCAGAAAACAACACGGACATCCAGACCTTTGCCGGTAATCTGGACGCCAGCCTGGAACTGCTGCGCAGCGCTTTCCCCCATCTGCGGATTATCGTACTGTCCCCCACCTATGCCTACTATGTGGAGGAGGATGGATCATATATCAGCAGCGACATTCATAAATCCAACGGCTACTCCCTGTCAACCTATGCAGGCAACTTGGAGCGCATCGCCTATCTCCATTCTGTATCCTATCTGGACAACATCTATGGAACGGTGAACGAAAGCAATGCCGATAACTACCTGGAAGATCATCTGCACCTGAATGCCGCAGGAAGGCAAAAACTGGCGGAACGCTTTGTATACGCCCTGGAGTATTTTGACTGACCCCGGTTGGAAATTTATTTTCCCCTGACCCTCATGCCCAGGCGATGCAGCCGGCGCACGGTCCGGGGTGCCAGAGTCAGCGCCAACAGATACAGCTTGTTCTTTCCGGTCAGATAAGGAGAACCTACCGTATCTCCCACATGCCTCCGCAGAAACCGGACAATGGACCTGTACTGCTCATTGGCCCGCCGCATCTGCCCGATAGGAATGTGGAGAAGGTAGTCCAGCCTCTGGTAAAGACCGAATCGGACTGCCACCGGCCTGAGCCGGGGATATTTCTCCTCCACCAGGGAAAGCACCAGATCCGCGTTGTTCACATTGTCCGAAAATACTCTGGAAAAATCTTCCGCCCGCTTTTTCCGGGTGTTGCTGCCCAAACGGTAAAACACATGATAGCCGCACATCGGCAGAGATATCACCCCCTCCGACCGCTGCAGCAGACGGATCATCAGGTGAAAGTCCTCATTCAGCTGTTTTTCCGGAAAGCGTTCGTCTCCCAGAAGCCGCCGGGGCACCAGCTTTGTACAGAAAGAACAGTCCCCCCGATGCATCAGCAGTTCCTCCAGGAATTCCCTGGGGGCGTATTCCTCCCGCTCCTCCGGGATCCGACAGATGCCGGGAAGCTGCCCGCCCTGCTCGTCCACCTCGTCTCTGCCTGCCTGAACCAGCCAGTTCTCTTTTCCTTCTGCGGCCTGCAGCAAATGCATATACATGTCCGGCTCCACAAAGTCATCGCTGTCCACGAAGCCCAGAAATTCCCCCCGGGCCTTCTCGATTCCCAGGTTCCGGGCTGAGGATGTACCGCCGTTCTCCTTGTGGAACACACGGATGCGCCCGTCCTCCCGGGCCAGACGGTCACACAACTCTCCCGTGCCGTCCGTGGAACCGTCATCCACCAGCAAAATCTCCAGGTCCCGGTAGGTCTGCTGCTCCAGAGACCGGACGCACCGGGGCAGATACTCCATGATATTGTACACCGGCACAATCACGCTGAGCAGCGGCATCTCCGCCGCCTCTCTGTATTCTCCCATCTTTCACATCCTCCCTCACAGCAGGCCCTGCTGCATATCCTTCCCGCTTCCTCTCAACTCACGGCAGGCCCTGCTGCATGTCTTTCCCCACTTTCTGCGCACAGCCCGACTCTCCGCCTTCTTACCGCTTACAGACAGATAAGATCCCGGCTCAGCGGGCCCGCTTCGTATTCCGGGAAGTTCTCCCCGCAAAGTTCCGCCGCTATACAGGCATAGAGCCGTTCCGCCGCCACCCGGGGATTCCACAGGGTCCGCACGGTCTCATAGGCGGCGCGCCCCAGACGCCGGCGCAGCGCTTCATTCTCCGCCAGTTCCAGGGCCAGTTCCGCCGCCTGCCGGGGCCTTCTATGATCAAACAGACAACCATTCTCCCCATGGCATACCAGATAGGGCGCCGCTCCCATTCCCTTTCCGGCAATCAGCGCGCAGCCGCTGTTCATGGCCTCGTTGACCACGGCTCCCCAGCCCTCCTGGCGATCGCTGGTAGCCAGGAAAATATGGGCCTTCTCCATATATTCCCGGGTTTTCTCCGGATTGCAATATCCCAGAAAAGTCACCTGTTTCTCCAGCCCCAGCGCCTTGGCCTGCTCCCGAATCTCCTGAAATAACGCCCCGTCACCTATCATGTCCAGCCGAAAGTCCACGCCCCGCTCCTGCAGCCCTGCCGCCACCTGCAGCGCTGTCTCGGGATGTTTCCAGTCAATCATCCGGGCCGCCCAAAGCAGCCGCAGCTGCCCCTGGGACGCCTGGTCTTTTCCGGCCATCAATGTATCCGGTTCCTGCTCCCGGAAAGCGGGAAAATACCCGTATCGAAACCTTTTTCCGCCATAGGCCCCCACCAGCCGAAAGTCCCCGGCCACATAGGCCCCGGCGCAGAGCAGATACACCCGTCCTCCCCTGTAGCGGGTATGGTCGTGATATTTTTTTCGCAGGCCCCTGGGACTCACAAATTTGTACCGTCCTGTCTTATACAGGGGCTCGCTGTAGCGCCACAGGGGTTTCCCGGTACGCAGTCTGTGCTCTATATAACTTTCCTCCTCGCAGCCGCCAAAAATCACTGCGTCCGCCTGGTCAATGCTCTCCTGACAGCGGATTTCATCCTCCCAGTAATTACGGACGAAATCCGCTTCGGCCAGACTCTCCCCCCAGCCCATGGCCACTCGTTCCTGTTCCATGGGCTGGGTCTGCACGAAGGTATAGCTTCCCCCCTGTTCCCGGCACAGCCGATGCAATTCCCGGCTTACAGGCATCTGGTGATGATTCATATAGTTGGAGACGAATACAAGATTCATTCCTTCCCTTCCCTCAGCATGACCCGGACCGGTCCCTGTTGCCGCACCGTCCGGTTATTGGATACCATCAGGCCAATTCCTGATACAACTCCAGAAGCTGATTCAAATTCTGCTCTCCGTCGTGGGTCTGCCGGGCATGTTCCCGGGCCTTCCGGGTTCGCTGCGTCGCCTGTTCCCCCAGGGCAAACACTTCCGCTACCTGTTCTCCCAGTTCTCTGCTGATCCGCTGCATCTCCCCGTCCCCGTCCCCGGAGGACCCTTGGAACAGCCAGCCCTCTCCGGGGCTGATCATACTCTCCATGCCCCCCACCAGGCCCGCCACCACAGGGGTTCCCATTAACATGGCCTCCGCCAGGGAATTGGGGGAATTTTCAATAGAGGATACACAGACATAGGCATTGCAGCGCAGATACTGTTCCTTCATCTGTCCTGCGTCCTGACTGCCCAGAAAGGTCACATGCCCGGCCAGTTCATGCTCCCTGATCCGATCCTCAAGATACCTTCCGTAAGCAGAGATACGCAGCGCCGCCGTAGGGCCCTGGCGAAGCAGACAATTTCCCGCCACATAGAGATGAACATCCGGATACCTGGGTTTTATATCCGCCAGCGCGTCCAGCATATAGTGCAGGCCCTTGATGGGATAATCCCCCTGACTCATGAAAATGCTGTGCCTGCGGCACTCTGCGTACTTCCATTCCCCCTCATAAAAGCAGGGCCGCATGGTTTCCTGCAAAACATGGTACTTCACCCGGGGATTCCACTTGGCCGTCCAGCGCCGGTCCCAATCCGTCCGCCCTGCCACATGACCGGTGAGGCGTACCGCCTTCTGTTCCCACTTTCCCCGGAGACGGAATTTTTGCTGCTGCCTCTGCAGATTGTCCCGCTTCACCAGATCCCGGAAAGTGCTCATATGCCGCAGCCTGCCGGGAAGATTGGCCATATAGGCATCCGCGTACACGGCACACAGGCCCTGGATGCCCACCAGACTGCTCTGAGGCCGGTTATAAACCCGCAGCGCCGCCAGTGTGTGGGGATACTCCGTCCCAAAGCAGTGCAGCACATCCGGTTGAAAATCCTGCAGGATTTCCTGCATATCCTGCTCCAGTTTTGGATCATATACTTCCGGTCTGGCAGTATTCTCCCGAAAACCATAGTACCAAACCCGGCCCGTATCTCCCTTCAGCAGCTTTTCCCCTGGAGCTATGGGAAAGGCCACCCCCAGTTCCACCTTGGGGACTCCCGTTCCGCTCTCCGGGGCTCCCACCCGCAGCAGCGCATCCATCAGGCCGGTAAGCCAGCCCTCCTTGTTACTGCACGGCTTCCCCAAATCCCGGGCAATCACCGGCAGCATGATGTTACAGATCCAAAGCACTCTCATACAATCCTCTTCCCCCATGGCAGGCTGCCGACGCTGCCGGACGCCCCCGCGCCATTCTCTATCTCCCTTAGTTCAACAATCAAAAATTGATCTCGCCATTTTGCTTTATCTCCAAAAACATCCATCATTATATGCACATCCAATTTCCATGTCCCGACAATATAAATAACGCCCCCTGCTTTTAACACCCTTTTACATTCCCGTTCAATTTCAATCCATTGAGACTGAATATGAAAAAACGCATTGTATAGAATAACCGTATCAAATGTATTATCTGCATAATCCATTTTGGACGCATCCATGATTTGAAAATGCAGCTTTTCCCTAAGTTTGCCGTTTAGTCTTCGATCGTCAAGATCAATACAGTAAACGCTGTCGGAACAGGCTGATGCAGAAACAGAAAAATCAGCTGCCCCACAGGCAACTTCGAGAATCGTCTTATTTTCTATGTCCGCAATGAGCAGCTTAACAAGAATATCCGTATTTTTCAATATTTTTTCCTTCACAAGTTTTCTATAAGCCGATATACACGCCGGTATCCTGATAGATTACATAACCATCCATGCGATTCACCAGCACAAACCCATAGTCCTCCGCATGGCCGGTGGTTTTCTTCCCCTCCGGCAGGATGACAAAATGGCTGGAATAAGTTTTTGCCAAGGGTAAAATCACATCCAGGTCCAGAACAGGGGCCTCCATGGCGTCATACAGCGGGTTGTCTGCCTGCCACCGCTCCACCAGCATCTCTCTCCCATAGGGCATACATACCAGGGGTGTATACTGCCGCACAAAGGAGAGCATTTCCTTGGGAAAGACAGCCATGACTTCCCGCCCTTCCACCTGGATGGCATCACAGATATCCACCACCGCCTGGGGCATATGGTAGAGATTCTCCGCCTTATGAAAGTGGGGGCTGGCATAGATACAGCTGCCGCTGACCATAACCAGCACAGCGGAAAGGACCGCGAATCCATACTTTTTTCTACCCCTCAAACGCCCGTAGAGATCTGCCGTGGCATAGGCCACCACAATGGTTACCGGCAGCAGCCACAGAATGCGGTAGTAGATCTCATCCCCCACAGCCCCATACACCAGGCGGGCAAACAAGGGGTTAAAATACAGAGCCAGCACTGCCAGAGGCGCATAGACCAGCAGGACCCGCCTGCGCCGGTCCTTCTCGGCAAACCACAGATATACCAGCGCCAGCAGATACCAGCCCATAATCAGCCCTGTCCCCATAAAGCCCTGAAACAGTTCTGTTATCATCTTCCACATGACTCCCGCCTCCCGATTCTATTTAGAGTTACGCCTGTGCTGCCGAACATCTATTGTATCATAAAATACAATGTTGCATATGCCAGCGCCGGTATACAGCACAGCCCTGTTTTCACCGCCAGCCCCGGCCTGCGGTAGGTCAAAGCGCCGCACAGTCCTGTCACTCCCAGCAGCATACACATAAGCATAGTACCTAATGTGGTGCACAGACAAGCCGCCGTCACGGTTGCCCCCAGCAGCAGCCATAACACCCACTGTCCTTGCTGCCCCTTCTCCACCCGGTCCAGGATCAGGAAAAACAAAAGCAGTACCATGGGAATCACAATGCATCCCAGGGCGGACTTTCCCTGACGGCTGCGGGCCAACATGAAATTTTCCGATGTATACAGGGAATAATTGCCGAAAATCACCAGCAAAGCCGTAAAGCACAAGAACAACGGCAGACGCTCCTTCTTTTTCCCGAAAAGCTGCCTGCCTATCTGGTAAAAAATCAGGTAGGTGGTGGGGATCAGGGCCAGCGGTACCGCCACATGGGCCACGCTGACTGCCGGAAGGCCGGAAATCCTGGCCAGAAAAGCAATCCATACAGGAAAAGGCGCCAGTCCATGGCGCAGATCCAGCCCTGTGGCTCCCGTGGAGTAGGGCATCAGTTCATACAATGTATTGCTGCTCTCCGTCAGAGTGGATATGGCCACATAATAGGCGTCATCACCGTCCTGGTAAGTCATGCCCACCGCCAGGATCAGTTGAAGAGCCGCCAATGCCAGGAAAATCCCCCAGTAAACGCGATGCCGCCGACCATCGCTCTCCCCCTTAACCAGGGACAGCCGCCGGCCCCCGCCCCTTAGGGAACGGATCAGCAGAAATGCCCCCACCGCCGCCACTGTCAGGGAAACACCCGCAAAAAGTCCCACTGCCACTGCAAACCCCCGCTCCACATGCAGCAGTACCAACGGTACCGT